>Ga0194060_10000591_pt1 | contig 26341 bp, 30 predicted proteins | sample SepL225m_MetaG_FD_163427 | JGI IMG/M metagenome (GOLD analysis project Ga0194060, IMG submission 163427) | Anoxic zone freshwater microbial communities from boreal shield lake in IISD Experimental Lakes Area, Ontario, Canada - Sep2016-L222-5m | ecosystem: Environmental > Aquatic > Freshwater >... | reverse complement strand
ACATCCTGTGCACCGAACCCCTTGGCCCGAAGGGTCCGCAAGATCGCTGATCCTGCCATGCCTCGATGGCCTGCTATGTATATTCTATGTGACACTGATAACCCATTTATTACTGCAGTGTAGTGCTGCTCTCTTCACAATTTCCACCGACCTCTCAGTGGACAAAAAAAAGCCCTTGAGCTCACTCAATGTGAAACGCCTTCGCTTTTCAAGACTTTTACAACAGTCTTGAAGATTATTTTCAAGTCGAACAGAAACGAGCGGTTTTTGAGATAATACTCATCGAATTCGACCTTGACCGGTATAGGCAATTCATCGCGACCATTGATCTGAGCTGTACCTGTAAGACCCGGAGTCAAAACATGTACCCCTTTTTGAGACCGTAACGCTATAAGATCTTTCTGATTGCAGAGTGCCGGGCGTGGACCGACAATGCTCATATCGCCCTTTAGGATACTCCAAAGCTGAGGAAGTTCGTCAAGACTTGTTTTCCGGAGAAACTTGCCAATCGGAGTAAGAAAACTGTCTGGATCTGAGAGAAGATGAGTCGCGACCGCTGGAGTGTCAACCCGCATGGTACGAAACTTTGGCATTCTGAAGATGAAATTGTTTTTCCCAACCCTGTTCGAGAAATATAGAACGGGGCCCTTCGAGGTCAACTTTACACACAATCCCACAAACACCATCGGCACACTGAACAGAATAAAAGCCAGTAACGACATGCAAAAATCAAAAAAACGCTTTATCAAGTAAACTTTCAGAAAAACGAATTACAATGAGGGGTGTGGCGCTGCAATAATCACTACTTTCGCGACAGGGCAATTCCAACAAAACCATTTGACCATGTGACCAATATGCGATCTGCGCTCAATCTTGTTTGCTCCAGACTGTGCGGTTCACATAATCAATGTAACTCATAACTACTCTCAATATTTGCCTGGATACTGCGCCCGCTTTATAATCCTGAATCGGCTGAATTAGCAAACGACTCTTTTCATGCTGAGCAATAATGACTCGCACGGCGTCCAGTACCCGTTCTTTTTTGAGACCACTCATGATAAGCGCACCAACATCCATACCCTCAGGACGCTCATGTGCATTGCGGATGGTGATGGCTGGCAGGTTAAGCAGCGAGGCTTCTTCAGTGATAGTACCGCTATCGGAGACAACACAAAGCGCCTCCATCTGCAATTTTATGTAATCAAAAAATCCAAACGGTTTAAGAAACTTGATATGTGAATTGAATTTCCCAAGCTCCAAAGCGTCCAGACGCTTTCTTGTACGCGGATGAGTAGAAACAATAACTGGGCAGTCGTACGTTTCGGCCAGTGCATTGAACGTTTCAACCATGTCCAACAGGTTTTCAAGTGTATCGACGTTCTCCTCACGATGCGCACTTACAATAAAAAAATTGTTCGCGTCCAATCCTATACGTTGCAGCACATCCGATTTCTGGATCTTTGGCATATAATAATCCAGTACCTCCTGCATGTGTGATCCTGTCTTGAAAATAGTCTCTGGACGAATCCCTTCGGACATCAAATACCGACGAGCATGCTCCGTCAAAACTAAATTTATATCACTCAAGTGATCAAGTACTTTTCGGTTCAACTCTTCCGGTACACGCTGATCAAAACAACGGTTACCCGCTTCCATGTGAAAAACCGGAATCTTGCGGCGCTTGGCTGAGATAACCGACATACACGAATTAGTATCGCCATACAACATAATCGCATCAGGCTTTTCTTTTTCCATGACCACATCAGATTTTTCAATTACCCGCGCGATAGTCTGTGCAGCATTCTCTCCGACTGCATCAAGAAAATGATCCGGTTTACGAATACCCAAGTCATCAAAAAAAAGCTGGTTCAGTTCATAATCGTAGTTCTGGCCTGAATGTACAATGATATGATGAGTGTACAGATCAAACTCGGCGATGACCCTGCTCATTTTAATAAGTTCTGGTCTCGTCCCAACGATTGTCATAATTTTAAACATGCAACTCTTCCTTTATAAAATCCAGCTTCGAGAGCAATGTTTTTACCTGCTCAACGTTCAGGCGTTCAGTGTTCTGGGAGGTGTAGTCATCCTGATGGGAGATATTTTCTTCTCCTTCGCTGAAAAACTGCGCGTAATTCAAATCCCGATTATCTGCAGGAATTCGATAATAATGTCCAAGATCTTCAGCCTTAGCCATCTCCTCGCGAGATATTAATGACTCATATAACTTCTCACCATGACGCGTTCCAATCACTCTGACGGGATTACTTCTGGCAAACAATTCAGTCAATGCCTGAGCCAAATCGGCAACAGTTGATGCCGGTGCCTTCTGCACAAAAATGTCTCCAGGTTTACCATGCTCAAAAGCATACAAAACAAGATCTACAGAGTCTTCAAGAGACATCAGGAAACGTGTCATGTTCGGATCTGTTACCGTAAGTTGCTTCCCTTCTTTAAGTTGATTGATAAATAGTGGAATAACCGATCCACGTGAAGCCATCACATTGCCATAACGAGTTGCACACAACACGCTCTCTCCTTCACCCAGTATGCGTGCTTTGGAAACCATCAACTTTTCCATTAATGCCTTCGATATACCCATCGCATTAATAGGATAGACCGCCTTGTCAGTGCTCAACATCACGACCCTCGCAACGCCACGTGCAATGGCCGCCTCCATCACATTTTCAGAACCCAGTACATTTGTACGTACTGCTTCCATCGGGTAAAATTCGCATGAAGGAACCTGTTTCAACGCCGCAGCATGAAACACATAATCCACCCCTTTCATCGCATGATAAATGCTATCGTAATCGCGCACGTCACCAATGTAAAACTTCAATTTAGAATTATTAAACGCAAGTCGCATCTCTTCCTGCTTCTTCTCATCACGACTGAAAATACGTATCTCCCGAACTTCGGTCGAAAGAAAACGCTTAAGCACAGTATTCCCGAAAGAACCTGTACCACCAGTAATCATCAATACTTTTCCTTTGAACATAAATGTAATTCCGATTATTTATACGCACACATAACTTTGATTAACTCTGGCCATTCAGGAGGGACATACCCCGTCGCCAACTGAAATCGTTGAGCATTAAGTGATCGATCAATCACCAACTTGTCATCTGCCACAACCTCGATTGATTTGCCGTAAACATGCGCAATCAGCCTCAACAAGTCGTACTTAGAAATCGGTTGCGCAGCCACATGATATAATCCTGACAAATCAGGACGTGATATCACAACATCACGAATGATTTTGGCTAAAACAACAGTGGGAAGCCCCGAAAATATTGCCCTATTAAAACCCTTGCATTGAACTTGCTGCGATAAAAACCAGTCAACCAAACCATGCTTACTCTGCAACTCATGGCCGATCATAGAAGTGCGCAACGTAACTGTATGAGAATACATCACCTCTCCCAAGAACTTTGATTTACCATAAAGGTCATGAGCATCCGACAAGTCAGACTCGCAATAACCACCCTTATCTCCTGCAAAAACACAATCCGTACTTATATGCACCAACCGAGCACCTGATACTTCACATAAACGAGATAATCTATGAGGTAATAATGCGTTAATAGGAATCGACAGAAGAGGCTCCTCCAAATCAGCCAATTGCTTGATTAAGCCAACACAATTAATGACTACATCTGGTCGAGACCATATTAATGCCTCTACCAGCGAATCCGGTCGCTCAACATCAATACCGGGCAACAATCTCTCGGCGATATCTGGACTGAAAAACCGTCTATAGGCTGCCGTCCGGAGAGTTCCAAAAACCTGCCAATCTTTTTTCTCGTTTAATACTCTTATCATGGTACTACCAAGCATACCACTGGAACCAAATACCAATATTCTCATTTAGATATATTCTGACTACCGTTACTTACCGAATGCAAATATCCAATCAACTGATCAACTAAACGTTCATGATCAAAGTTATTTTGAGAATAACGACGTCCATTTTCGCCCATCTTTTTTCGCTCAGACGGAGTTAACCGATATAAACACAAAATAGTATCAGCTAAAGCCCATGGGTCTTCAGCTGCAGTAACCATTCCAGCACCAGCCTCGACTACCATGCGAGCTCCCTCACCATTTAAACATGCTATAATTGGACGCCCTGCAGCCATATAAGCCTGCATTTTACTTGGTACGGTCAATGCAAAAATAGGTTTATCCGCTAAAGTAACTAACAGTACAGATGCTTGCTCTAATAATCTAGGCATCATCTCAAATGGATAACTTCCCGTAAGGTGGAGATTGATCAACTCCCTTTTTCCCGCTTCTTCTAACATCCATTGACGAGCACTGCCATCCCCAAGAATAAAAAAATGGATTTCAGCATATTCCTTCAAAAGTGATGCCGCATCCACAATAACGCTGACAGCTTGAGCTGAACCAATGTTACCAGCAAACATGACCGAAAACCCCTCACCAAGACCCTCGATTACAGGCAGATCTTCTATGGCAGGATTCACAAAAACGTTGTCAAATGAATTTGGATAATAAACAACAGGAGTGGCCGAAGCCAAATTACGAACAGACTCCTCAAAAGCTCTTGACTGCACAAGAATCAAATCAGCATTGCGATATATAAAGCGAACAACATATCTTATTGCACCAATAATAACGCGACTTTTAAAATAACCGGTCGCGACAAGACTTTCCGGCCATAAATCCTGCAGCCACAACACCACGGGACATCTCTTTAACCACCCCAGATAAAGTGCAGGGATAGCTTGAAGTATAGGCGAAAGCGAATAAATAAAAATAATATCATATTTTTTATTACGAAGCAGGAATGGAGCAAACAAAAGACCAGATACAACAAAAGATAAATAATTTAATGCTAAACATATTCTTCCTTTTCCTCGCGGGAATAGCGGGATACGATTAATTAATACTCCCTTATAAAACTCTTTTTCAAATCCACATGCATGATATCCTATGAAAGTCTTACCCTGAGGATAATTTGGTTTGCCAGTCAATACCTCAACAGTCATCCCCTTTTTCTTAAGGGTAGTGACAATATCATTAATGATAAAGCTTTCAGGCCAAAAATATTGACTTACGACAAGAACTCTCACGCTATTCAACCGACTTTAAAACATGCTTCATGAAACCCACAGCATCCATTAATGGCAACGGTTGCTCATTTATTAACAAAAATCGTTTAACAGCTCTGGCAATAGAAAGTGCCGACTCGGGATCAAACGTTTGTTCCGGATCCAGCACATCACGAACATAATCTAGCTCAGATGCCAAAACTGGTATACCTGCCTGTCTTGCTTCAATAAGGGGCAAACCTAATGATTCAAATATTGAAGGATAGATCAGCGCACCTGCGTGAGCATAAAGCAGTTTTACCTGCGTGTGTGACAAACAGCCCAAATTTTCAACATTTAACCGGAATTGCAATACTTTTTGCGAAACCCAATCACACAAATCAGCAAAAATGACCCGATCCAAGGTGAGCTTTAGAGAAGGAAATAGATTTTCTTTTGCCATCAAACACCAAGCGTCAATCAATGTTCGATGGTTTTTATGAGGCTCACCAGAGGAAACATACAAAAAATCGAATCGTTTTTCTTTTTTAATTTCAGAAAAATCAAACTTACGGCAGTAGTTTTCAGGAGTCGATATAAATGGCAAGAGGTGAACCGGAGTTTTTTCTTTTATTCTAGTTTCCAGCAACCTTTGCATTGACGGTGTTTGTACAATAAATTCATCAGCATTTAAAAACTTATTGGCGAACCACCATCGCTCAAGGTAAAGTCTCAACTTACTTTTCAGAGAAAATCCTGTCAATTTAACATCATCAATCACATACCTATTCTGAACAAATACAACAGTATAAACACCTAATCTAAAAATGGGCGGGAGATTACCAAAACACAATACCACATCACCTGATGCGACATGATTTACTATCCATTTTTCAGAAAGAAGTCTATGAACGACAGAAGGATGAATCTTTCTGATATGAAATTTAGGTGATATATCCTTCGGCAAAGACATACGGCTGTCAACCAACACATCTACACTATAATGATCAAGAGATACTTGAAGAAAAGCCAAAAGCAAAGACTTTCCTCCACCATTATGGATATTATTTGCTTGGACTATCAACTTAGGCATTCACTTTCCTGTACCTATAAATATAATAAAAGCAAACCATTGTGTCGGCAAAATTGTAACAACTGAATAAAGATAAATGGGGTATATATTCTTGAATAATTTATATCGAAAAAAATCATTTAGCAAAAAAACTTTTTCCGGCTTTTGCCAATACGGATTTAATAAATCTATGCCTAAGTAAAAGGCTTATCAGAATAACTTCAAAAACCAGTCTAAATGTTTCAGCATACGAACCACCAATAATAACACTTGAAAAAAAATATATTTTCAACAGAGAATCAACAAAATAATCATTAAACCGAATTACAAATGGAAAAGCAAGGCATAGCATAAACAATACCACTCCAAAGCCATAATTGACAGAAATAAATCTTGAAAAACCAAACATTGAATCTGTATGAGCCAAACCTCCAGATTCAATATTAAAGAAATCATAGCCACGAAACAAATACGCTGTCATTAACTCGGAACTAATGTATTTGTCTGGAGTTGGCAATTTAAGAACAGGCAACAAGTTATTAAGACCAATAACAAATTCATAAATAATGCTCAGAAAATCAAACCGAAATCCTGTTTCTCCATAAGCAACTAGTGTATCAAGCCCACCCCAGCGAGGGCCAATATGATTAAGAATAAAAGTTACCATTTCAAGATAGGAACCATTAAACATGTCTGATTTTTGTAACAATTCGAAATCAAATGTTTTTGATGTTCGATAAGAAAGAATGACATCAAATAATAGAGCTGAAATGACAAGTCCAATAACAATAACTACTACGTAGGAATATCTCATTTTGGAATTATTGATAATCCCAAAATATAGACTTAAAATAAGTAGCATGTATATAAATGCTTTCGAGCCAAATATCAGCAACGCTAAAGAATATAATATTATATACACCCACCAGGTTTTCAGGAAAAAAATTGCCGGAAGCCAATACTGCAAAAAAAGTGACAATCGGACGACGAGACGACTGACCGGGTTCTGGATTTCACGACCAATTGAATAATCACCAGAGAAAATAATAACAGAAACCAATAGAATCGAGATAGCAGCAAAAACGGCTAAAGCTTTGTTATTCAACGAATATTCAAACCTGTTTTTTAGAACACTACCATTTATTGCAATACTTATCAATAAATACATGAAACATGACAACAAAAAGTAATTGCCAAAAAGCAGTGGAGAGATATCATCAAACAAACAATCAAATTGATAATATCTCACCATTAAATATCTCAGTGTAAAATGCAAATTATAAATAATAAGCAGGAAATAGAGCGAAGAGCAGCGCTTGTTTATATTTGCATATACTAACAATAAACAACCAATGATCGCAAAAAAATCAAGCAAAAGAAACGCACAAACAAAACAATATGCGATTATAGAATAATTTATAAAATCAACAAACTTTCTCACTATTTAAAAACCATTTAAAAATAGTTTCTCCTCTAAGCTGAAAATTGCGGCAAAAATTAATTAGAGGATTCATAAAAATTCAATGGAACAGAGTTAATATGCAGGTCTATTCACAGCAGAGTATGAATTATACGCCTTCAGGGTATTCTTTTATTAGCAAGTGCGCATTTAAATAAGAAACCTTCTTTTGCTGTATAAATAACGAAAAATACTTCTAGGCAAAAATGACGCTATATATAGCAACAAAAATCTTGTATCAAAATATCGAAATTTTATATTTTTTCTTAGCCCAACGCTGTCGCCTGATAGTAATTTTGAAACAATGTGATAATATAGTGTTATTTTCTTTAATCGCAGTATTTCTAGTAAAAAGTTTTTTTCAAAACCAGGATATGTCCTTATACACTTTTCAAGAAAAAACTGATATTCAAATGCAATTTTATCAAATTTTTTCCATGTATCACTTAAACCATGTACCCTGTATTTTGTTATGACGTCTGCACAATATGCACAGTGCCAGTCATGCGCTACCCTGCAAAATAGATCCATCTCTTCTATCATTTCAAATCTGTTATCAAAACATTCTTGCAGATTGTCCAAAGCAGTTTTTCTGACAACAACGCTTGAAATACAAAGAAAATAGAATTGCAGCAAATTTCGGAATATATCGCCTTCTGGCATCTGTTTTTTGTAGAGAATAAATGATTTTCCCTTATTATTGAAATAAACTGTATTTGCATAGGAGAGTCCTACCTTCGGATTCTGAAAATGCAATACCTGCTTTTCAAGTTTATCAGGAAACCATACATCATCACTGTCAAGAATGGCTATAAGATCGCCTTGAGACTTTTGTATTGCCAAATTTCGAGCCATCCCAAGAGGAACATTTTTTTCTCCACAAAAATATTTAAGTCTTGAGTCATAGCTTTGCGCTATTGCAGCCGTATTGTCGATCGAGGCATTATCCCATAAAATAATTTCCCAATTACCATAAGACTGACAATAAACAGAATCAACTGCATCTTTAAGGTATGCTTCTGAGTTGTAGCAATTAATAATAACGGAGACCAGCGGCAATGTATCTTTACTCAAAATTAACCTCTTTATCAATACTAATATTTTTATTTCACTCGGAGGGTATATGATAGTCAAAACCTGTCAAAACCCGTTTTAACGCATAGATTACGCGCATCGGAAGATCAAGTTCAGCAAGTCTTAACCTTCTTACAATCGAAAATGTTAATTTTGTACTGATAACGGCAGAAGCAAACAGCTTCAATACACTGTCAAGACTATGATATTGACGATAATATGATCTTGTTTTCATTGCGAGCTTTTCATACTCGCTTCCTCTTGCGTCATCAAGAATCAGCTCCAGACTTGAATTACCAGCACAATAGTGCCTGTCTGTAATCATTGAGCCAAGAGTATACTCTTCTGAATCAAAAAGGTATCGGTATTGATAATCTGCTGTCAACTGAGTGTAGCTGAAATCGAGGAGAACCACAGGTATTGCGAGTTTCGCGCCTTCAAGGGCAGCGGTTCCCATCGCAAACAAGAGATCAACATGTTCAACAAGAACCATATCCAACCGTTCCAAGGGAACTGTTCCATGAAAAATCACTGAAAAAAATTGATTTTTCAACTCTTTGGCAAACATGACAAGCTGGTCTGCCTCTTCTCCATCACCAATGATATGGAACTCTACCGGGCAATTGCGGTTTGTTGCATATGCAGCAATGCGCTTGAGAGTGTAGGAAAGAATCGGAATCTTGAAATCTTCAAGCCTTCCAATCCATGCGCAACGAAGTGGTACGGCAGGTTTAAGCCTTTCTCCGAGATCAATTATACTGTCTGAACCCGGAACAGGCACAAATGTAGCAACATCAATATGTGCGCCAGTTGCAAGCCTGACTCCCTCCAGATTTGCCCGATCCATAAAGACTATCCCCTGACAACGAAAGCACTCTTCGACCAGCTTTCTGAGTTTTTGCCTTTGAGCAGCAAACAACATCTTTCTGATGATAAGCGACAGAGAAAAACTATCCTGTTGAGGGCTTAGCCAATGCGATCCTGGAGAAATATTGAAGGGATGAAGATGCCAGAACAACAATCGTGTTCCATTGCCAAATGAGATTTCCTCGGGTAAGCGCCATAAGGGCAGTGACTGCATAACGCATACGGAGTCATCATCAATAATTATCTTTTTTCCGGGAACCAGATGCAGGATTTTCAGACGGCTGTCAGTAACATTTCTTGCCATATACCCATCGGGGTAATCTATCAGACTGATATGAAGCTCCGGATAACCACCGACAAGTGCATGTGCCATTCTTAAAAAAAGAACGGGTACCCCACCAATAGTATGATAGGGAAAGAAAAAAAAGATTTTCCGGATATTTGCCTTTTCAAAAGGAGTCAAGCGAGCTCTCCTGAGGCAATGCCATTATGCCTTTTTTGGGATACAATGTTCAAAAATGCGCTGAAAATCCCCCTTGAATATTTCAAGCTCCTTTAGCTTCCAGAGCTCCATATTATGCCTGGAACGTTCTGGATCAAAATACTTGTATGGCTCCTGATGATCTGTGCGCCCCAATTCAAGAAAAGAACAGACATTATCCACCGTTGCCTGATAGTTGGTGACCAGATCCTCAAAATTGACCCGCAATACACGATCCGACAGATCATTGATCATCGAACGATATAAATTATAACGTTTGATAAAGGTATCGACATCGTGAGCACCGGCTATTCGACGGTAGAATTCAAGATTGTCATTAAACCCCTGTTGTGTTGTAATTGCAGTGGCATAGATATCACGTGGATCACGATCAACAACAATACATTGCGCCTTTTCGCCAAGCAGCACAAGATTTTTTCCCGGATCAAATGGCTCAAGAGCATTGTGGGTAACCAGAATACCATACTCAGCAACATTCAGATCCCTGGTCAATATGCGATGGACAAATCCCTGTGCTGCAGGATAAAAGGCATCAGGAAATGTCAGCCTGTAATGCCTCATCTTGTTGTGACCCACCCTGCCTAAAAGTTTGCGGACAAAGGTTGCCAAGCCACTATCCTCCAGATCATCATACGGCCAGGGAGTTTCCCACTCGAGTGTTACGGATTCTGTCAAAAACTGCTCAAGGCACTCAATGATGTCAGGATACAACCGTGCATAGCCAAAACCTGTGGAATAGAACTTTTGCGGAAAACCAGGAGTTGCTGCAAGCTTTTTGATGGTTTTTTCAAAACGGTTTAACGCTGAATGGGTGCGGATGGGTGACCAGTCATCCAAGGCATGACGAAGATCTATCAACCCCCCACTGATCCTTAAAAGATCAAATTCAACCCGGTAGTTTGGAACATGGATCCCCTTGAACTCCCTCAGGAGATCACTTACGGCAGCCTTGCCGGAAAACATATACCCGGAAAGGTCGAGAACCTTAAACTGTCCTGACATTCCCGGCACTGTCAAAATAATTTCGAATCCCGGTCACTACACGGTCTAGCTCAGATTCACTCAACTCTGCATGTAACGGCAGACTGAGCAATTCATCACCCAGAAGCTCGGCATTGGGCAACGCATAATCAGTTGCAAAATAGTCAAGCTGGTGATTGGGCTGGTAATGCAGACCACACTCAATATGCGAGGCCCGCAAATGATTCATCAGCGCATCACGATGAGTAGCGGAAAAACGAACAGGAAAAATGTGGGGAATGAGGTTTTCATAGCATAAATCGAGAAATCGAATGCCCGGCAAACCTGACAACTCTTGCTGGTAACGAGCAACGCAATGTTGGCGATGAAGGGCAAACTGCCCTATTTTTGTCAATTGAACCCTGCCGATTGCAGCCATAAGGTTGCTCATGTGGTAGCGGTAACCCTGATGGCGTACATCAAAAAACCAGCTTCGCTGGCCGCTGTAACGCTTTTCGGTATCCTGCTCTACTCCAAGCAATCTTGCATCACGAATACGCTGCACAAGAGCCTTGTCTCCGGTAACAACAGCCCCTCCTTCACCCGCAGTGATATTTTTGATACCATCGAAACTAAAGCAGATCACATCCCCTTGATCGCCAATAACCTTGCCATTCCTGTAACAGCCAAATCCATGAGCCGCATCTTCAATCACCCTCAGTCCAAAACGCCCGGCAAAGAGATAAACAAGATCCATTTCCGTGCTGTCACTGGCATAGTGCACCGGCATGATCGCTTTGGTCTTTGAAGTGATCCTGCGCTCGGCATCGGTCAGATCGAGAAAAACACGATCCAGAGTCACATCACAGGCAACCGGCTTTGCTCCTGTTGCTGAAACAGCCTGAAATGATGCTACATAGGTAATTGAAGGCACCAGCACCTCATCCCCCGGACCAATTCCCAAACACTCCAGTGCAAGATGCAGCGCAGCGGTACCGGTGTTGACGCAAATCACGTCGTTCTCAGTACCGATAAAGGCACGCAACTCCTCTTCAAACTGCTGCACCTCCTTGCCCATACCCAGATAACCGGCATCTATGACACTGGCAAGACCAACTTTCTCTTCCTCACCCACAGAAGATCTTGAAAGGCGAATAACGTTCATAACATATTCCTACCAGAAAAAGGGTATTTTATCCAGTTCAAGGTTGTCCGCCTCAGCAGGGTCATGTTCCTCATCAGCGATATTGAGTAGAAGATTAAAGTCACAAAGCCCCTGGAATGCAACCCATAGGCCTGGTGCAACAGTCAATCTTGAATAATTTTCTGTCCCGAGAATTATTTGCGAACAACATCCAGTGGTCGTGCTTGAAGTCCGGTCATCATAAATAACAAATCGGATACCACCAATTGGGACAACGAGATTCAATGTAACGCGACGATGGCGTTTCCAGCCCTTGATGGTTTGCAGATGAATGATGGAAAAATATGCTTCACCAAAATCGACATAGCCGGGAGCTAAACGCTTGAGTGCATGCAAAATATCGCCCCTGGGATTGACAATGCGTTTTTGCGGTGTTACCTGCACCCCATCAATCAGGAGAGTGTCCATTCTCGGCCCCGCTCACTGGCAAATTGTTCGTATTCGACAAGCTGCTTTTGAGTGAATGCATACATATCGTTACTGCCTCGATAGTAAGAAGTGTACCATTCGCTGACCATGCGGATAGTTTCAGCATAATCAAGATTTGGTTCCCATTTCAGATGAAAGAACGCCTTGTCGCAATTAAGCTTGAGCAAACCTGCTTCATGGAACGGAATGTTGTCAGTAATGCGATAAGCTTCATCTGAAGAGTCAAAGCCCCAGTTGCGGCCAAGATCTCCAATGAGTTCAACAACGGTGCGGTTCTGTTCAGCCCTTGGACCAAAGTTGAACGTTGAGCCATGCAATGTTTCGTTTTCAGCAAGAGCCATTCCAAGAGTAAGATAGCCACTCAATGGTTCCAAGACATGTTGCCAGGGACGCGTAGCTTTGGGACTGCGGATTTCGACAATTTGTCCTTTATTCCAAGCTTTCATGCAATCAACAACGATACGATCCCTAGCCCAGTCACCACCACCGATGACATTACCCGCCCGGCCAACCCCCAAACGGACAAAATTGTCACTGCCCTGAAAAAATGAGTGCAGATAAGACTTTACGACCAGTTCGGCAGCTCCCTTGGATCCACTGTAGACATCTTTTCCACCAAGAGAATCGGTTTCCCGGTAACCCCAAACCCACTCCACGTTATCATAACACTTGTCACTCGTTATGATAACAGCTATGCATTTCCGGTTTAAACGCCTCAATACCTCAAGAACGTTCATGGTACCGATTGTGTTGGTCGTAAAGGTTTCAACAGGATCAATGTATGATACAGAAACAATGGCCTGGGCAGCCAGATGAAACACACAATCCGGTTGCTCTTCAGCAATCAACTCTTGCATGACTGCCAAATCCCGAACATCTGCCTGGTGATGGGAGAGCCGACCGGTAAGTCCAGTCTCCTCAAACATCGAAGGGTTGGTCGGCACATCTTTGGAAATGCCAATAACGTCAGCACCAAGCTTTAAAAGCCAAGCGGTGAGCCAGCTTCCCTTGAATCCGGTATGACCGGTAACCAGTACTCTCTTCCCTTTATAATAGCCTTTGAACATCAACTTCTCCAAACTTTCCATGGTGGGTTTGTCTTCCAGATTTCCTCAAGATGACTTCTGTCGCGCACAGTATCCATACACTGCCAGAAACCATTATGCCTGTAGGTCATTAACTGGCCGTCACGGACAAGGTTCTCCATTGGGTCAGACTCAAGAATGGTGTCATCACCGTGGAGATAGTCAAAAATTCCAGACTCAAACACAAAGAAACCGCCATTGACCCATCCTTCTCCTGTCTGAGGTTTCTCGGTAAATTCAATTACCCGATCTCCATCAAAATTAATACCACCGAATCGCGCCGTAGGATGAACCGCCGTAACCGTCGCAATTTTACCATGGGATTTGTGAAAGGCCACAAGCTTTCTGATATCGACCGAACAAACGCCATCGCCATAGGTCAGCATAAAGGTACCGTTACCTACATGCTTTTTCAGCCGATGGAGCCTGCCGCCAGTCATGCTGTTCATACCCGTATCAACAAGATGAACCAGCCAATCCCTTTCACAGTTTTTTTTGGGCCGATACTTCCCCATTTTTCAGGGAAATGGTCAAATCACTTTGAAAATTATAGTAATTAAGAAAATATTCCTTTATGAACTCTCCCTTGTAACCAAGGGCAATAATGAATTCCCTGAAACCGTAATGACCATAAATATTCATAATGTGCCACAGAATCGGCTTGCCGCCGATATCCACCATGGGTTTCGGTTTGACAATGGTCTCTTCGCTCAACCGTGAACCAAACCCGCCTGCAAGAATGACCGTTTTCATTCAATTCATTGTATTAATAGCAATTACACGCATCAATAACCGCCTGTACCTCTGCCTCTGTCATACATGGAGCCATTGGCAGACTCAGTACAGTCCTGTGAATTTCCTCTGTTATGGGGTAACTATAGTCGTTCCACTCAACATAGGCTGGCTGTTTGTGCGGAGCTACCGGATAATGAATAACCGTACCTATTCCTCTTTGGCGAAGGTGCTCCTGGAAAAGATCACGCGATTCTGTTTTGACAACAAACAGATGCCACACATGGGACTCCTGGCATAAACACCCGGGAAGAATTAATCGGGGATTGGTGATCAAGTTCAGATATTTGCTGGCAATTGTACTACGACTGCTATTGTCACGATCGAGATATTGGAGTTTTACAGAGAGCACTGCGGCCTGCAACTCGTCAAGGCGACTGTTGACCCCTTTAAAAAGATTCTCGTATTTAACTGTCGAACCATAATTACCCAATGCACGAATGGTATCGGCAAGTTTCGCGTCATTAGTGGTTACCGCCCCGCCATCGCCAAGGGCTCCCAGGTTTTTTCCAGGATAAAAGCTGAACCCGCCTGCATCACCAAGATTCCCTGCCCGCTTGCCACGATAGAGTGCTCCATGTGCCTGAGCTGCATCCTCTATGATTTTGAGCCCATACTTGTCTGCCAGCTTCTGCAGCTCGTCGGAGTATCCAATCTGCCCATAAAGATGAACGACCATAATCGCTCGGGTTCTTGACGTAATCGAAGCCTCAATTCTGGAAATATCCAGATTAAAGGTATGCAACTCCGGCTCAACGGGTTTTGGAATGAGACGATTTGCCGATATGGCAAGCATAGAGGCTATGTAGGTGTTGGCAGGAACAATGACCTCATCGCCTTCAGCCATCTGGCCAAACTCAATATATGCCCTGAAAACAAGCGACAGCGCATCCAGTCCATTTGCCACTCCGATTGCCTGTGATACTCCACAATAATCAGCAAACCTCCTCTCAAACTCCCGTACTTCATTTCCAAGTATATACCAGCCGGAATCAAGTACACGGGCCATTGCGGCAACTATTTCATCCCTGTATCCTGAGTTGATTTTCTGCAGATCAAGAAATGAAACCATAATCACATTTTTACTGCTTTAATGAAATCCGCATACTCCCTGAAATAGTCACACTCATCGTAATAATTGGAGGCAAGCACCATACAGACAGAACCTGAAGAAAAGTTATCCAGCGCTCTCCAGATCATCGGGCATACATAAAGTCCAAAATAGGAGCGGTTCAGATGTACCGTGCGTTGGGCATGCCCATCATCGAGAAGCACATCGAAACTTCCCGACATCGCGATGATTAACTGGTGCAGTTCCTTGTGAGCATGACCACCCCGTTCTGCACCTCCGGGAACATCATAAAGATAATAAACCCTTTGAATATCAAAAGGCGCGTGTCGATTACCCTCAATGAAGGTAAGGTTTCCCCGTGAGTCCGTTATTTTGGGAAGATCAATGATTCGACAACTGGCAAGGCTCATGTTTTCTGCATCATATCTATGATAAAGTCCTTATAATCCGGGCAGGATTGCCTGCAACCACAACATTTTCAGGCACATCCCTTGTCACAACCGCTCCTGCCCCGATCAGTGCATGTCTGCCAATAGTAATACCGGCAAGGATAGTTGCATTTGCGCCAACACTTGCCCCCTCTTTAACGGTGGTTATCTGAAGCTTAAACGCCTGTTTACTTCGAGGAAAAAGATCGTTGGTAAATGTGGCATTGGGGCCGATGAATACATCATCCTCGATCCGCACTCCATCCCAGAGCTGTACGCCGCACTTTACCGTAACACGATCGCCGATGACGACATCGTTTTCAATAAAGACATGATCGCAGATGTTGCATTCAGCACCAACCCTTGCACCCGGAAGAATATGGGTAAACGCCCAGACACGGGTTTTCTCACCGATATTCTCTGATTCAACCAGAGAGTGAGAGTGTTTGAAGAATGTCACGAACTGGCTCTCAACTATTGTTCTCCCCAACCTCAGAAAACGGATAGTGCTGAAAATACGATCGAATAAGCCCTTTCAGAGAATCAGCAAATGGAATCTGCCTGCGTACCAGAGCGCCAGGACCTTCAGACAGAATACATCCCAAAGTACTCCCAATGTTTTTTTTGTCACTGGAAAGAGCATCAAAATACGAGTCAATATCACACAGACTAAAATCGTAGTCAGGAAAATTTTCGGAAAGCTGTTCGCGCATCCGATCAAACAGCTCCCTGGACAGCAAACCAGTCTGGCAGGAGAGATAATTGGCTAAATCCATACCCACAGTAACTGCCTGACCATGACGGATGCCATAGTTGGTGATAGTCTCGATAGCATGGCCAAAGGTATGACCGTAGTTGAACTTGTTACGCTCACCCTTGTCAAATTCATCAACTTCGATAACCGACTTCTTGATGGCAAGGCTTTCCTGTGTATACTCTTTGAGAAGCTCACGATGAGCTATAAGATTGTCATAATTACTGACCAGCTTTCCAATCAACGGGCTGTTTGAATAGTAATAAAAATGCAGAATTTCACCGATACCGGATTTAATATCCTCAACAGCAAGGGATTGGAGAAAGAGGGGATCAATAAAAATCTGATCGGGAGGATAAAAGTTGCCAAGCAGATTTTTCTTGTGGCCCAGATTAATGGATGTCTTGCTTCCAATGCAACTGTCACCCTGCGCCAGAAGAGTTGTGGGGAAAAAAATCCAGCCGACACCCCGATAAAGAATGGAGGCAATAAATGCCGTCACATCCTGGATTACTCCGCCACCAATCGCAATCAGCTTCTGGTTTCGTCGCACCTTTCGTTCTACCAAGATTTCGATAATCTCCTTGCATTTTTCAAGTGTCTTGGTCGTTTCCGACGCTTCTATGACAAGGCACCTCTCCTCAACAACGGCCTTACGAAGGCGATCATGGTACAAATCAAATACCATTCGGTCACAGATGACAAAGGCTCCGTCATCTGTCAACTGTTTCAGCGGAAGAGTGAAATCATTGACAAAGTGAACAGCATACTCTTTTAATGCAGATCGGATAATCAGGTCAGACATTGACAAAACCTCCATCGATAATGAGATTATGACCGGTTATATAGGTATTGAGATCACTGGCAAGAAAGAGTATCGAACGGGAGATCTCTTCTGGTTGAGCAAACCGACCGATAGGTAGCTCTGCAGCCATCCGTTCCATTTCAGCGCTGCCTAGAATACGCTGTGTCAACTCGGTCACAACAAAGCCGGGAGAGACTGAATTGACGAGAATGTTAAAGGGAGCAAGATCGATAGCACTAGAAACCGTCAGACCTCGCAAACCAAATTTGGACATCGAATAGAGAACCCGCCTGGCCTTGCTGATAACCCCGAAAACAGATGAAACATTAATGATCCGTCCATAGTTGTTCGCCTTCATGATTTTGCTGACACAACGCACCATCATAAACGGTGCATCAAGGTTTACTGCCGAGATATCATCCCAGTCTTCGATCAACGTCTCATCAATCGGGTTAATCCTGTTAATACCTGCATTATTGATACAGACATCTATCCTATCCATCTTTGCCACAACTTCAAAAAACCGTTCAGTCTCATTACGATCTGTAAAGTCAACAGCCAGATATCGCTCATTGCCAACGGGCAAATCAACGGGCGGAAGTGAAGATGTACCGGTAACATAAACATCGGCACCAAGGCTCAGCAAATCTTCGGCCACCTGTCGGCCTATTCCCTTGGTACCGCCGGTAACAAGAGCTATCTTGCCCTGAAAATTGATCTTCATATCAGTCAGCACACGCCAAGAGCTCCAAGTAAATTGTCAACAGCCTCCATCTCCATTTGCTGGCGACATTCAAGAGTGTATGAGCCCACATGCGGAGTCAGCAACACGTTGTCACGCCCGCACAAGGCTCCACTGTAGGGCTCGCTTCCAAAGGTATCAAGCCAGACACCACCAAGAGTACCTGCATCAAGAGCGGCCATCAGTGCTTCTTCATCAACCAATCCTCCACGGGCAACGTTCAGCAGAACAGCTCCTTTTTTCAGAAGACCAAACTCACGCTCACCCAGCAAACATGCCTCACCACTGTTGTGCAAAGTGACGATATCGGCAAGCGGCAACGCCTCGTCGAGCGACACAAGTTCAATGTCGTGCAGAGTTGACTGGTCAAGGAAAGGATCGACAACCAAAAGACGTACCCTGAAAGGAGCAAGCAATGCAGCAACCCGGCGACCAATCCTTCCATAACCAACAATCGCAACAGTTTTGCCCTCCAGTTGTCCTCCAATGCGTTTTTCCCATTTGCCGGAATGAAGTGCGCGATCCATTTGCGCAATTTTTCGCATAAGTGAGAGCAAAGCACCAATAGTAAGCTCAGCTACAGCTTCAACAGGGCCATTGGGAGTGGAACATACCGCAATACCAAGTTCACGTGCCGCTGGCTGATCTACATTGCTCATACCGGAACCTACACGGGAAATGGTCTTCAGACTGGAAAACTCCAGAACCTCACGGTCAAGCGGTTCCAAACCGGCAATAATACCGACCACATCCGGAGTCAGCAGTTCGAAAAGCTCAGCTTTGGTCAGTTTACGCCGGAAAGGGTTGTCAATTATCTCGTAACCGGCATTTTGCAGTCGGATAACCGGGCTTTTGTCAGTCTCGGCAAACGACGAGGGCCCGAGCAGAATTTTTGATGTCATGATTGATTTAATAAGAATTCCTGGATTATTCGGGAAGATCTTTAATGTGCCAGGTTACGCCTTCGTGATCCCTAAAAAAATATACCTTTCCGAAAGGCGCATCCTGCTCGGATTCGATATGCAAGTCAAGTCTGGCAAGCAGAGCTTTGGGATCAGGTCTGCGCAGACATGGATTGCAGAAGCCACTCATGGTCGGCAGATCGTCAATTTTTTTCTTTTTCACCTCAATATTGATTCCCTCAGGAGAGGTAAACATTGAGGTTCCGCTTTTGGAAATAACCTCAAAGCTGCCACCATCAAATACAGCCACAAGAAACTCGCAATAACGGTTAATATCTGAAACGTGCACTTCAACATGGTCAAAACGTGACATGTCAGGTTCCCCTGTTCAGATGAATTAAAATTTATTTGGCCAGGCTGCACTGAAACCAGTGAGCAAGAATGTGATTCAGTACCAGATGGGCATCTTCTACCGGACCATATTCACCAGCTTCTGACTTCACATGAAGAACAACATCACTGATATCCTTCAGTTTGCCTCCACTGAATCCAAGCAATCCAATGACTCTGCCACCCTGCTCTTGTACCCACTCCGCCGCCGCAACCACATTGGGTGAATTGCCGCTGGCCGAAATCGCAAGCAGTTTATCGCCAAGTCTGAAGTGTATTTTAAGCTGATTGAGAAAAATGTTCTCATAACCAACATCATTGGCAATGGCCGTGATAACGGAAGAATTATCCGTCAGCGCAAGAACCCGGAATGGCTTGTCGGTACCGGTCTTTTTCAGGATATCAAAACCGATGTCATTTGCCATACTGCTTGCCGTGGTAGCCGATCCGCCGTTTCCTGCAATAAAAATGGTAGCTCCACTTTCACGGGCAGCTTCAAATTCCGCAACCAGCCGATCGATGGCTTCAGGTTCAATGGAATCGAGAACCTGCTTTAAGTAGGTGAAATAACCTCGTGCAAATGCGCCTGCACTGTTTGAAGATGCATAAACCTTTTGAATGTTATTCATACGGGTGGTAACCTCCTGTCATGCATGAGAAATATTGAACTGCTGCTGCCATTGACTGTCAGCGCAGTATATCTTGTAGACAAGCTCCATAACCCTTAAGGCATCGATGCTCGTTCCGCTTTCTATCGGATTGTCATTCACTATGGCCGAGGCAAACTCGTTTACCTCATCACGCCACGAATTATCCTCCAGATAGGCGGTAGTTTCCTCTGTAAATGATCCAACGATGGAACCATCTTTTTTCGGCACAAAACGCAGTTTCTCCTCTCCATAGCTTTTGGAGCCTGACAATATGCCCGTCAATTCAAGCAATGCATCTTCCAGTGTAACCTCAAGGCGGAAGCGATGTTGCCATTGGGTAGCAGTGGAATGAATCATGGCGACACATCCGGAACGATTCCTCATGATGGCGTAAGCGTTGTCTTCCACATCATGATTCCAGAAATCATTGGAAACAAAACTCTTGACCTCTTCAAAATCACCTGCAAAAAAAAGAATCATGTCGAGCATGTGTATCCCCTGATCCAGAAGAATACCGCCACCGGCATACTTGCGCTCAGAGCGCCAGCCGCCGCAAAAGGGAATCACACTACTTTTTCCATAAATTCCCCTGATATTGATAACCCTGCCATACTTGCCACTATCAATCATCCGCTTTGCTTCGATAACAGAGGCATGATAGCGATGATTGAAACCATATTTAAGCTTTATCTGCGGATGGCGATTTTCAGCCTCAATCACCCGCCGAATATCCGCGACCGTTTTTCCTGGAGGTTTCTCACAAAAAACATGGAACCCATGTTCAATTCCGGAAATTGTGGCTTCAGCCGCTAAATGGTTTGGCAAACTGACGAAAAGAATATCAATATCCTGAGAATAGAGTGATTTGAAGTCGGAAAAAAAATGTACTCCATCCTCACTTATACCATTTTTTTCAAAAGAGATATCACTCACAGCAACCGTCGTCAACTCGGGATGCAGATCAATAAACAAACGGCGCCTTTTTCCTACAACACCAAAACCGGCAATACCAACTTTTAACTTGCTTGATACCATTATTGAGAATTTTAGAAAATAGTTATAACCATTGCATTACTGCTCTCACAACACCCAATCTTTTCTGCAGATAACCATCATATGCGAACTTAGCAGATGATGAGCAAGAAAATCCTGCAATGCTTGTTTAGCTCCTTCAGATGCCTGTAACATAAACGATTGCCAGAACCTGTCCGTCACATGCGGAAGGTTGTTTTCGATGATATTGACATCCAGCCTTCCGGGAGTTGTTGTTTCCACGAGGTTAAAGCCGCAACGTGCAAGAAGTTTAGATACAGAATGAGGATTGAAAAAATTAAGATGGTGCGGAGGCGACACTGCCAGGGAGTGTTCCCACAACACCTGTATATCAGCCCCCATGCCATTCAATGTACTGAAAATAAAGGTATCTCCGATTCGCATCAGCTTGTTGAGAGTGCCAAGAAAAAGTGCCGGATCATAGAGATGCTCGAAAAGTTCAAAACTGACAAAACAACGGGTTTTATCATCCAGGTCATCTGGTGAAACATCCTCCAGAAACTTTTCAATCACCTCAAAACCCTTGCTTCGACAAACCTCGGCAAGATGAAGCGACGGCTCGATGACGGTTACCTTGCTGCCGGAAACAAGGCTGATCTCCTCGGCAAAGGTGCCGTACCCCCCACCAATATCGACAATCTCATCGACAGCCGGAAGAGTGGAAAGTTTTTGACGAATCAGCTCCGCCTTGGGCTTCCATATTTTCTCTCTTCTGGCAGCTTCCGTCTCTCTGTAAAACGTGGTAGCCCAATAACGGGTTGAAGGAGAGTCGGTATAGTATCGATCAAAAGCTGAACGTTCAGGGCGCGGATTGACATAAAGAGTACGACACTGAGGACACGCAGCATAACTGAATCCGGATTTGATGAACGCTGTCGCCCCGTTAGCTCCACAAGAGGGACAGCAAACATCATGCTGCGATACATCGCTGAAATAAGTAGTAGTATCCTCGGCTGTCAGCCTCAGATACTCATCAAAAATCTCTTTGGGACGAATATCATGCTCTTTCATACAACTTCACCAGACTATCATTTTTCATAAGCTGCTCGACATATTGTAAATCTGCAACAGTATCAACAGCATGCGTCTCAAATCTGGTTCGGATCATCCGGATTTTAATCCCGTTTTCGACAATCCGCATCATATCAACCGACTCTATGATTTCGAGTGGCGTCTGCTCCATCCCGTTATACTCAATCAGAAAGTCCCGTCGAAAAGGAATGATCGGAACCTGCTTGAACATCGGTATCTCTCCAGAGTATTTATTTCGGGACGGAATCGGTTCCCGTGAAAAATAGAGAGCATTATCAGCAAGATCAGTCACCACCTTGACCTGATTAGGATCTTCAAATTCACTCTGAGAGGTAATTTGGCCAAGCAGGTTGGTAATCAGCAGATTCGGGTTATCGATCATGGGTTGAACAGCTTCGGTAATCATTTCGGGATAGACCATCGGTTCATCACCCTGAATCATGGCAAGAATATCGATTCGTGTTCCGCTCTCCTCCTCAATCTTCAGCATCCCTTCCGCACAACGGTCGCTGGCACGCTCGTGAGTATCAGCTGTCATGATTGCTTTTCCGCCAATAGACTCAATGTAGTCAAACACCTCCTGATCACAGGTCGCGACATAGAGCTCAGTCAACTCAGGGCACATCCGGCAACGGTAATAAACATGCCCGATCATAGGAATACCGTTTATCATGGCCATCGGTTTTCCCGGATAACGAAAAGAAGCCATGCGGGCAGGGATCATTCCTGTGATGTTCATATTCAAATAATTCGAAATTAATCTATCTGACGATTATAAAACTTTGATCAATCTTGCAGGCACTCCGGCAACAAAAGCGCGTGACGGAACATTCTTTGTAACCACTGAACCAGCACCAATTACAGCATAATCACCAATATCTACCTTTCCAATAATAATGGCTCCACTGCCGATATAACAACCAACTCCAATTGTCACATCTCTTCCCTCTTCGGGAACATAATGCAGCAGTTTATTTCCCGCTTCTGCTTCAGCAACAGAATAGTGTTTACCCGTAAGTACCATGACATCTTCACCAAAGACAGTATTTTCCCCTATGGTGATACTCCCTGATCGGGTATTGAAATATACTGTCTTGGGAATATTATTTTTTGCCTCTTCAGTACCTCCCTTCAATATGACTGGATGTTGGCCTTGCGGCCTTACATGCTTGTTGATTCGGATATCATATAAATCAGCCAAAAACCAGACATAGAGCCTGGTCTTACCAACAATCCATAATATCAGCTTGTTTTTCATCCTGAAATTACACTTCCTTCTGAGAGGCAATTCCTTTTATTTTAGCAAGTTGATCGCGACAAACATTACCAAGAAACAAAAAATCAGTACTGAATGCAACAAATGAATAGCCTTTGTCGATACGAGCACTGACTTGAGTGTAATCTGAAGGAATAACATGATAGCCAAGAGGTTTTTGAAGTTTTACAGAAACCTCTTCGTAATGAGCAATAGATGCCTTTACATCGGAATCCTCGAATTTTCCGGGTTTGCCCATAGATGCTGAGAGGTCATAGGGGCCGATAATGGTACCATCGATACCATCTACAGCCAAAATCGACTCTAGATTATTAATTGCATCTATATGCTCAATCTGAGCAATAACTACAGACTCATCCTCAAGCCACTCTACATATTCCTCAAAACCAGCTCCATATTTCTGCGCTCTTGCCAGTCCCACACCCCTTGTGCCCGCCGGAGGATACCTGACTGCCCGAACTGCGGCTTCAGCCTGCTCCCGCGAATTAACCATCGGGACAATAACACCATGCGCACCTGCATCCATTACCCGCTTGATCTGGCTTGAATCATTGCCCGTTAATCGCACCAATGCTGTTTTACCTTTAAGAGTTATGACTCGGATCAACTCTTCAGCCTCCCGAATGGTGATGACGCTGTGTTCCATGTCAACAGTCAACCAGTCAAACCCTGCATCAGCCATTATCTCGGCAATAGCAGGATGAGCAAGAGTTATCCAGGAACCGATGGTCAGTTGTTTTTCCCTCAATGCCTTTTTCAGGCTTTTACCGTTACACTGTTCCACTTCTCAGCTTTCCCATGATTGCAACCAGTTTATCTCTTTCCTCCCTGTAAAGAATCAGCGAATAGACAACAAGACACATGATCGCGATTAAAAATGATTTATAAAGAAGCACCGAAAAGAGTGAAGAAAATGAAACGCTATGCCCCGCGACAATAACTGCGATACTGAGTCCCATAAGTGCTGCCAGCCGTCCTCCCTCGAATCGAACAGTGTAAAGACGGTTGGAAACCAGAAAAACCAGCACGAAAACTGTACAATAGCAAATCAAAATCACTACTGCTGCCGCCAGATAACCAAAACGCGGCACCAGCAGATAGTTGAGACAGAGCGAAACCAGCGATGTAAACCAGAAAATATAGGCATGATAAATCACCTTCCGACTGAAATAAATGCCGTTATCGATAATATTGACCGCACCGTAAACAAGCATTCCCATCATGACAAATGGAACCACCCGACAAGCTTCCACATACTCCTCGCGCCCTGCAAGAAGCGTTATTACTTCACGGCAGAAAATACTCAGAAACACCGTAATAATCAACCCCACAATAAAGTAATAGGTGAGTACTTTTTTGTAGAACTCATCCGCATTATGATCGTTACGATACTGCATTCTCATGGGTGACCAGATCTGGCCAAACGGAAAAACAAGAAGAATGTTTATAACCATTCCGATCTGATAACCCAGTGAATAGACACCCAAGTCGGCAAGTGAACAGTATTTGTTGATAAAAAAACGGTTCAACCAGTCAAATGAATAATAAGCCAAAGAGATAATAATTGCTTGCAAGCCAAATGGAATCTGAATTCTTAATTCCTTGACAGAGTAATCCAATACAAAAAAATTTCGAACCATCAGAAACAGAACGACACATACCACAGCCTGATTAAGCAATGCACCAAGTATTGGAGCAAGAACCCCCAGCTTCATCCAAACCAGAAAGAAAACTATCAATATCGAGGAGAGCAGCAGCGAAACAATATTGAGTACCACCACCTGTCGTGAAAGCCGCTGAAAACGCAGCAACATGTAAAACAATGTATTGATGAATGTTATTGCTGAGGATACAAGCATCAATGAAATATGCAGACTGTATGCGGTCGATTTGAAAAGCCACCCGGAAACGATGCCCCCAAACAGAAATCCCAAAACAATCTGAACCACTGCTCCAAACAGGGTAACATAGAGCGAAGTGCTGACGACACGTTTGCGTTCTTCAGCGTCGTCATAATCATAGTAAGATCTGGCCAACGCTGATGAGGCACCAAGATAAAACACTGCTCCTGCAAGTGTTCCGCAAATAGTGACAAGGGAGAGCACTCCATACATATCGGTGGTATAGTACCGTGTATAGAGAGGAATAAGAACAAAACCTGTAAGTGTCTGAAGAACAGAACCTAACCCATAAATGACGGTATGACTTCCAGCCTCTTTGATTTTATCAAGCAAACCTTTTACTTCTGTCATGTTATCCCATTTTTATAGATCAGTCAGATCAAGCTCTTTGTGTGTCCTGAGGACAAAAGCTGAATCATCGAATTTATTTATCCCTTCGATATGTCGCAGAATTGCTGCGCCCATCATTCCTTCGTGGACTGCTATATATTTTATGAAACATTGAGGACAGCGCGATTGTTTTTTTCTATCGTGAGAAAATCTGATTCTTCGGATCCTGGCTGATATTCAGGAACAATTCGCTTCAGATATTGCTTAATATTTAAGATTTCATTGCTGACAATGCTAGTCTGGAGGAGATCAAGAGCTTTCTTCAACTCAGGCCAAGCAATATAATGCTCATTTGCCTTGTAGATACGGGAATTCGAAGTAGGGCTTTCTGAACAAACCCTCGTTTTAAAAACACCTCGACGGCAGGGCAAATCTCGCCTCCATGCACCAATCCCCTAATCGATGTAATTTTGGCTTCAAGAGGCTGTGTCGCCCATTTATTGCC
>Ga0194060_10000590_pt1 | contig 26439 bp, 27 predicted proteins | sample SepL225m_MetaG_FD_163427 | JGI IMG/M metagenome (GOLD analysis project Ga0194060, IMG submission 163427) | Anoxic zone freshwater microbial communities from boreal shield lake in IISD Experimental Lakes Area, Ontario, Canada - Sep2016-L222-5m | ecosystem: Environmental > Aquatic > Freshwater >... | reverse complement strand
ATGTCAATCGCCCCTTTACCGGCGCGGAGAGAATCTTCCGGCAGGATGGTTACATGGGGGCCGGTCAGGACGGTCACGATTGACGGCTTGACCTCTTTTATCCGGCGGGCGGTTTCAATGTCTATCATCAGCGTCGGAGTGGAGGTGTACATCACCACCATATCGAACTCTCTGGCTATTTCAAGGCATTTTTCAAGATCAAATTTCTGTACAGTGGCGTCCACCACGCGGCTCCCCTCAATCATGGCGGCCGGAAAACAGAGCCAGGTCGGGTACCAGAACGATGTGACTTCACGGGAGGCCTGATAACGAGCACCTGCGCCACCGTCAAAGTCCTCGAAGGTGGGTGGGTTTAGAAATAGCGGTTTCATTGCAGCTCCTTGCATCTATTTGTAAGGGGGTGAAAATACAGATGTCAGCAGTTTAAGTCAAGGCATACTCGCAACTGCGTCATGAGGCTCAGTTCTGTTTAACAAGATGCAACAGGGTTTTGCATGACACACCTGCCGGAAGTGTGATATGCGTAGGGTCATGAATAACTACTTCATCGACGACGCACTTCTCATGATGCGCCATGAGATTAAACAGGCCAGGGGAAACGAGGTATTCTTCATCGGCCACACCAACATTGACGGCATCGTCTGTGAAGTCGAGACCATCGCCCGTGGCAGCAAGGTGGCGGTGCCTGCCATCATCAGTCGTGCAGGCAACGGAGATGTTGTCATACACAATCACCCCTCCGGCGACCTTGAACCATCGGATGCCGACATGGAGATCGCCTCGGTCTGCGGCAACCAGGGGATCGGATTTGCCATCATAGACAATAGCTGCAGCCGCTGTTATCAGGTAGTCGCACCCTATACCGACAAAAAAGGGGAACTACTCTCGCTGGATGAAATCGGTCGCCTCTTCGCAGCCGACGGGATGATGGCGCACTTAAAAGGTTATGAACTGCGCGAGGAGCAGGTGCGAATGGCTTTTGCCGTTTCTGAAGCATTTAATAACGATAGGGTGGCTCTGGTGGAAGCCGGCACAGGCACCGGAAAATCACTGGCATATCTGGCACCCGCTATCCTCTGGGCGATTCGTAACAACGAGCGGATAGTGGTTTCGACCAACACCATAAACCTTCAGGAACAACTGATCAAAAAGGATATCCCTTTCCTTGCCAAAAATTCCAAAGTCGAATTCAAGTCTGTTCTGGTAAAGGGGCGGGGGAATTACGCCTGTCTTCGCAAACTGGAACACGCAGAGGCGGAACCTTCACTCTTTCCGGATGACTCCACCGTCGAACTGACAAATATCATAGAGTGGAGCCGCTGCAGCCAGGACGGCTGCCGCAGTGATCTGGCGTTCATCCCGCACCGCAACACCTGGGAGGAGGTCTGCTGCGAGGCGGACCAGTGCGGTCGCTCCAAATGCAAACATTATAATCGCTGTTTTTTCTACCGCGCCCGGCGGGAGTCGTCATCGGCAAGAGTGCTGGTGGTAAATCACGCCCTGCTCCTCTCTGATATTGTCCTGCGCAAAGAGACCGGATACGACGCTACAGCCATTCTCCCGCCATTCACCAGACTGATCTTTGACGAGGGGCACCATCTGGAAGATGTCGCTACCAGTCATCTCTCACTGATAATTGCCAGAGGAAGTATTCTCAAGCAGCTTCTGCGCCTTGTACCACAGAAGTCAAATCGTGCCGGACTCTTAACGATAATATCATCCCGTATCACCCGCGACCTCCCCGATTCCCTCGAAGGGCTTTACGCAGAGTTGTCCGCTCTCCTTGAAACCCATCTGCTCCCCAAAGCCCACGACCTTGTCGGCTTAACCGATCAGACGATGGATTGGGTGGCTCTTGCTATGGGACAGGATGCCGGAGGATTATCGGGGGGGGAACAGAAGCTTCGAATCACGCCGGAGGTCGAGTCAAGGCCGCTCTGGCCTGAAATCCGGGGGCGTATCACCTCACTGGCGGACGCCTTAAATGACTACACCTCCGCCATGCGCACACTTCTGCGTCGTTCAAAGGATCTCCCTGAGAAACTTTATGAAAAACTTTCTGACCAACTGTTAGATACCGGCGGAATAGAGGGGAGGTTGCAGGGGATCGCAGACGGGCTGCTCTTCTTCACATCTGAGGCCAAGGGGTACTGCCGGTGGATTGAGGCAAAAACCGGCAGCAGGGGTGTCCAGGCCAGGCTATGCGCCGCACCACTCGATATTTCTGCCCAGGTTAAAGAGACTATTCTGGATCGCCTTAAAACGATTATTGTTACATCTGCCACCCTTACAGTGGGGGGGGAATTCAGTTACCTTAAAAAACGCACCGGCTTTGGGCTTCTGCCGAAAGAGCGCCTGACTGAACTACAGCTTGCGTCACCCTTTGACTACGCAAATCAGGCTTTTGTCGCCATACCGGAGGATATGCCGGAACCGACCGCCCAAGGTTACCGCGAAGCTCTTGAAAAACATATTTTGAGAGCGGTCTCCATTTCGCGCGGCGGCGCCTTTATTCTATTCACCTCCTACGACCTTTTGAATCGGGTACATTCTGCGCTTTCTCAAAAAATGGCGCGACTCGGTCTGACGGCTCTAAAGCAGGGGGATACAGGCCGTCACGCACTGCTTGCACAGTACCGCAAAGAGGGGAACGCCGTACTCTTTGGTACAGATTCTTTCTGGGAGGGTGTTGATGTCAAGGGGGATGCTCTCCGGCTGGTGATTATCGCCAGGCTTCCATTTCAGGTGCCGACCGAACCGGTGCAGCAGGCCAGAGCGGAGAAAATCAAGGCAGATGGTGGGGATTCTTTCCGCGACTTTTCGGTGCCGCAGGCTGTAATTAAATTCCGTCAGGGCTTCGGACGCCTTATCCGGAGCCGCGATGACCGGGGGGCTGTGCTGATCCTTGACCCGCGCCTGATAAACAAGAGCTACGGCAGAACCTTTCTGCGATCTCTTCCAGACACAGAGATTGTAAGGGGAACGTCGGAGAATGTTTTTGGGAGGATGGAAGAGTTTTTCAGGGGAGATCAGGTGACTTCATCTGTTTTTTCGCGCTGAAGTTGAAGCACTGAAAATACATCAGGCATGTCAACAGAAATGAAAATATCGTGGAAGCAAGAACCATGGTAGCACCGGCGACCTTCTTTGCATCTTTGGCATCCGGGGTAAGCGTGACAAAAGCGATAAAGAAACCTACTCCGCAGAATTTCCAGAGATCGCCTATCAATCTTTTTTTACGCAAAGCAGCGAGCTGCTCGGTCGTCAGGTTTGGCTGGCACCCCTCAATTTCAACTCCTGCATCGCGCCAGGCCAGTTTGTAGACCGGATATATCAGCAGCAACTGCACTATGACAGCCACCAAAAGAGTGCTGAAAAACTGACCCGGTTTCTGTAAGGCGGCAAACCGTCCCTGGAAGTTTATCGCCAGAATAATCAGCAACCCGGTCAATAACGTCTGTACAACCCGATAGATTATCATCTGCCGCTTGAGTTTCTTGAAATCTACAGTAGCCATTGACATAATCTCCGCGAGGTATTTATAACTTTATTTTGGTTCGCCAAGATAGCAGAAAGGCGATGAATGCACAAGGACGCAAAACGGAACATGAATTAAAGGTACAAACATGAACATTCTTCGCCGCATCTTTCACCCTGTTATGGCACTCATAGCTATTCAACTGATCTGGATTACGATGGTTGTTTTCTGGATATACTGGTTTATCGGAAAACACCGCGAATTCAGCCAACTGGCAGAAAAATACCGCCCGGAGCTGATCGGGCAGGGGGCAAACTGGCCGGTCATGGCCGAAGGTCTGGTCATGCTGGTGCTGATTCTGGTCGGGGTCTACGTGATCTTCGTCTTCTGGAATCGGCAGTCAAACCTCTATTCACGACAGCGGGACATCATGTCTCAGGTGACGCACGAACTGAAATCACCCCTCGCATCCATTCAGCTTCACCTTGAAACGATTCGCCTCCGCAAGCCTTCCGAAGAGCGGCTCGATTCGTTCGTCGGCACGATGCTGGCTGATACGGAGCGACTTCACTACCTTATCAACAACCTCCTGATGGCTGCCCGTCTTGAACAGCGGCGCAAACCGGCCGAACGGCGGCTGACCGACATCTCTGCATTGATCGGTGATTATGTTGAACAGGAGTGCCTGAAACTCCCACAGGGGGGTAATATCTCGCTGGAGGCTGAAAGCGGAGTAAAAGCTCTGGTAGATCCTGAAGAGATCGGCATGGTACTCCGCAATCTTTTCGAAAACGCTGTGCTATACTCCCCGGAAAGCCCTGATATCTCTGTAAAACTGTCCCGGGAGGGAAACTTTCTTGTCATTGCAGTTCAGGATCATGGCAGAGGCATAGAAAAAAAGGATCAAAAGCTGGTCTTTGGCAGGTTCTACCGCGCCCAGCCACAAGGGGACAACATACGAGGAACCGGGCTTGGTCTGTACATTGTGGAGTCGGTCATCAAAAGCCACGGAGGAACAGTTCGTGTTGCCAGCGATGGTAGTGGCATGGGAAGCAAATTTACAATCAAACTGCCGGTGGTGCTAAATGACAAATGAGAAGCCGAGCATAATGCTGGTTGAGGACGAGATACATCTGGCTCGCGGTATCTGCTTCAACCTTGAAGAGGAGGGTTTTCGTATCAGCCACTTTGAGTCGGGAGAGAAAGCTCTTGCCGCTCTTGAGGTTGAACATTTCGAGCTGATAATTCTGGATGTAATGCTCCCCGGCATGGACGGATTTCAGGTTTGCAGGGCGATACGCGGTCTGGATCCCCGCGTCCCGATCCTTATGCTGACTGCGCGTTCCGATGACGCTGACCGGGTAGAGGGTCTGGAAAACGGGGCCGATGACTACCTCACCAAGCCATTTAATCTGGTTGAGTTTCTACTCCGGGTCAAAGGGATGCTGCGCCGCTCTTCCTGGTACCGCCCCGACCCGGTTGAGGAGGGGTACCGCTTTGGAGACAACGAGGTTTTTCTCCTCTCCTATCGCGCCAGGACGGCACAGGGGGAGATAGATCTGACCGAAATGGAGGTGCGGGTGCTTGCGATTTTTTTCCGGAAAGAGGGGCAGGCCATTGCCCGCGGTGAACTGCTGCAGACTGTCTGGGGGTACACAAGCGATACCGAAACCAGAACGCTGGATAATTTTATCGTCCGGCTCCGCAAATATTTTGAACCGGATCCGGCTCATCCGTTCCATTTCCAGACGGTGCGTGGCGTTGGGTATCGATTCAATCAGAAAAACAGCCAGTAAGATTCAACAGGCACGGCCACGTCAGAGTCTTTTCTGTAGGTCGTGTTAGGCGGGTTTATGCCATAACGCGACAGAATCTGTTGCGTTACGCGATGAAACTGCTAACGCAACCTACATTTTAGCCGTGAATTATGATCTTATTGGTGAAGATTATGGCTAACCAGGATGGTTTTTATCAATGGATAAGCAGAATCAACAGGCAAAACAACTCTTTTCGGAAGGCTCTGAATTAATGCGGAGCGGGAACGCATCTGCGGCACTGACCCGCTTTCAGGCTCTGCTGACGGTCGAACCATCGAACGCACTTATTCACCTTCATGCCGGTGCGGCTCTTCATGACCTGGGGTGCTATGAGGAGGCGGTGGCAACTTACCGCAAGGCTCTCAAACTCGCCCCGAACATGGGAGAGGGGCACAATAATCTGGGGAACTCACTCATGGCGCTGGGGCGCTTCAGCGAGGCAGCGGAAAGCTTTTCAAGGGGTGCCGCGATTCTGAAGACTTCGCCTGTCCCGCTGACAGCGAGGGGAACGGCTCTGCAGGCTCTTGGACAGATAGCCGAATCGGAAAACGATTGTCGAAAAGCGTTGTCCATTGATCCTGACTTTGCCGCAGCCCATTGGAATCTGGCTCTTAACCTTCTGCTGCAGGGGCGCTATCAGGAGGGGTGGCCAGAGTATGAATGGCGCTGGCGAAAACCTGATTTTACCTCACCATGCCGCCATACCGATGCTCCTCTCTGGAATGGCTCTCAGCTTGATGGCAGCACCATTCTTCTGCATGCCGAGCAGGGTTTCGGCGATGCTATCCAGTTTGTCCGTTACGCACCGCTTGTGGCCGCTTGCGGCGGTGATGTAGTACTTGAATGCCACCCGCAGCTCGTTTCGCTTTTTCAGGGTGTAGAAGGGGTTCGTGCGGTAATCCCTTTCGGGTCGCCTCTGCCGTCATTTGCCTTTCAGGCTCCACTCCTGTCTATCCCCCGCATTTTCGGCACGACTCTACAGAGTATCCCGTCGCGATCCCCTTACATCTCTATAAGCGACGCATACCGGAGAAAGTGGGAGCGACTCACACCTTCCAGTCAGGCTCTGCGGATCGGAGTTGCCTGGGCAGGTAAAAAGTTCCCCGATCCGCTCCGCTCCTGTCGGCTTTCAGATATTGCTCCGCTGGCTGATGTTCCAAATCTCTTGTTTTATTCACTGCAAATGGGGGAAGGGTCAGAGCAGGCGGTTTTGCCGCCAGACGGGATGCGTCTGGTAGACCTGACGGGTGAGATTTATGATTTTGCCGACACTGCGGCACTTATCGAACAGATGGATCTGGTCATCAGCATTGATACGGCGGTCGCCCACCTTGCGGGGGCGATAGGGAAGCCGACATTTCTGATGCTCCCCACCGCACCGGACTGGCGATGGCTGCTGGAGAGAAGCGATTCCCCCTGGTATCCGACAATGATGATTTTCCGGCAGAAGTTGCCGGGTGAGTGGGGGGACGCGGTGGCAGGTATTCTTAAAACTCTTCTTTAGATCCCCTTTGCCAGGATAGCGTTGAATAGCTTGCACAATTATTCAAATTCTGATATATTGAAGTCAGCTAAAGGCTTTGCGAGGGTTCCAACGAACCTTCATTGCCCTGGTGACTGCCCCTCCTGGTTGCCAGGGCGTTTTTTTGCCATTTGACATCTGTTACATTGACGCACCCTACCGGTTATGTTTTAATCCGCACGTGGAAACAGAGGCCTACATAGCACTGGGATCAAATGTGGGGGATCGTGAGCTTAACCTGCTCCGGGCTGTCGCCGAAATCGGCAGGTTACCTGACAGCAGAGTGACTGCGCTCTCGTCATTTTATGAGACATCACCGGTTGGAAATGTTAACCAGGGTGCATTCTACAACGCTGTACTAAGGCTCTCTACATGGCTTGACGCCGGTGCCCTGCTGACCCATCTGCTGCAGATCGAGGATAAAACATTCAGGCGGGTCAGAACGGTCTTTCAGGGGCCGCGCAGAATGGATCTTGATCTTCTGCTTTACGGCAACAGTATCATCAGCGAAAAAGAGCTCATCGTTCCCCATCCCCGCCTCTTGGAGCGCCGCTTTGTTCTGCAGCCGCTCGCCGAAATTGCGCCCGATCTGCAGCACCCGCTTACAGGAAAAAGTATCTGCGAACTTCTAACTTCGCTTAAATCAGATGAGCAGGTTGTGAAAATATAACAGGAGGAACTAAATTGATCCGTTTTTTGGTTATGGCTCTGATGCTCTACATCGGCTACCGCGTACTTCAGTCCCTTTTTAGTGCAAAAAAGCCGCCGGTAAAATCTACCGGGAGTCGGGGGGCGGGTGAAGTGACCTACCGTGATCCGGTCTGCGGAATCTATGTCTCTGAGGATTCGGCTGTTATCGGTACGCATGACGGAGAGCGGCACTATTTCTGCTCGATGAACTGTCTTGAAAAATATCGGGAGCGTCTCACCCCTCCGTAATTTACAACTGTCTGAAAATGAAGTTTAAAATTTATCGGCACTATGGTACAAACGCTTTCCTGTATCGTGCCTGAGCTAGATACAAAAATCACTTATTTTGGAGGAGTTGCAATGTCAGAACTGAACCCGCAGGTCATGCTGGAAACATCAATGGGCAACATCAAGATCGAACTGTTTAAAGATAAGGCTCCAATTACCGCCAAAAACTTTCTTTCGTACGTAAAGGAAGGGCATTATGACGGCCTGATTTTTCACCGAGTCATCAAGGATTTCATGGTTCAGGGTGGCGGCATGAATGAGAAGATGGAGGTCAAAAAGCCGAGGTTTGCCATCAAGAACGAAGCGACTAACGGTCTGTTAAACAAACGCGGGACGCTGGCTATGGCTCGTACCGCCGTTGTTGATTCGGCTACCTGCCAGTTTTTCATCAACACTGTAGACAACGCTTTTCTGGATCACAAGGGGAAGCATCAGGATCATTTCGGCTACTGCGTATTCGGTCAGGTAGTTGAAGGTTTGGATGTAGTAGATCAGATAAGGGGTGTAAAAACAGGCAACAAGGGTGGACACTCCGATGTGCCGGTAGATCCGGTCTTCATCACATCAGCCAGGCTGATTGAACAGGAGGCTTAGAACATGAGCAGTGGTCAGTTCTGCTACACTTTTGATGCGGCTCTTGAGATGGCGATAACAATGGAGGAGGAGGGGTTCCGCAACTATCTGTCGGCCATCCGCCAGTTGACACACAAGGGTGCCATGGAACTTTTGCGCGACAATGCATTAGATGAGCTGCGTCATAAGCATCAGTTGGAAAAAGCCCTGCTGGAAGGGCGGATGGATGGCGGGGAAGAGCTTGACCAGCATATTCCGACCATGCACCTTGACTACATCCTGAAAAAACAGGAGCTTGGCCCGGAGTCAGGGGTGCGGGAAGTGCTGATCTACGCCATCCATCTTGAAAAAGGAGCGGTGGATTTTTACGGCAAAGTATCCGACGGCTGTGCCGAGGCTCCGATGGGAAAGCTGTTTGCTCAGCTTCATAAAGAAGAGAGCCGTCATCTTCAGTTGCTTGAGGATCTCTACGAAAAACACTTTATGACCGAAAACTAAAATATGATGATCTAGTAAAAAGTAAATTCGCTGCCCCGGTTCATGCTTCGACAAGCTCAGCACGAACGGATTTTCAATAACTTAGACTGTTAAAGTCCGTTCGCCCTGAGCTTGTCGAAGGGTGATAAGAACTTTTTACGAGACCAACAAATATGATTTAACTATTTTATTTATAAACATTTTTTCAAAACTAATTGAACACAATTAAACACACGCAACTGATAGCGTGTTTATTGTTTATCCATACAAAATTTAGTAAAAGAGCCGCCTCCATGTCAAAAACCGTAATCCCACTTCCCTTCCGGAGCCGCAACAGATGCATGATGCTGCCATGCTGGGAATCACCATCAGTATGAGCGGTACGCATTGAAATATGCGCAGTCGTGGCTCGACCGGGGAGGCTTTCCCGTATCTCCGCATCTGAAACCTGGTGAGAGTACGTCAGAATCGGTCAGACGCTTTCTTGCCAACCTGCTGCCGAAGATGATGGTGTAATTAACACAATCGAAATATCGCCTATTGCCGAGTTCCCTCCCTACTTCCCTCTTCTCGAACTATTGAACACCGGCTTGGCCGCATTGCCGGTTGTTGCTGCCGGCCTTCCCTGCTGCGGTCTCCCTGTCGGTTTGCTGTTCGGGTGATCTGCCTTGAATGGGTTTATTGATGCAGTCCCCCCTTTTTTGGCGTCAGTCACCTTGCGCTGCGGGCGTGGCTCGCGTGGCGGCCTGGCAAACTCGACATCCTTTTTGGGTGCGGAAACAGTGTAATCAAAACCGGGCAGAGTGCGGCGTTCCAACGGCGCTCCCAGTTTTTTCTCGATAGTGCGAACCATTATCGTATCTTCGCTGCAGACCATCGTAAATGCATCCCCGCTCTTTGCAGCGCGCCCGGTGCGACCGATCCGGTGGACGTACGCCTCCGGGGTATCCGGGATATCGTAATTGATTACGTGAGATATCAGGGAGACATCAATGCCTCTGGCGGCTATATCTGTTGCCACCAGGATCTGGTAGGTGCCGTCACGAAAGCCGTCAAGAGCCGCCTGGCGACGGTTCTGGGAGAGGTTCCCCTGTAGCGATGCCGCCTTGTAGCCGGCCTTCTCCAGTTGTTCGCCAAGGCGTCTGGCGCGGTGCTTGGTTCTGGTGAAGATCAGCACCGATTCGGTATCTGTATGCTGGAGCAGTTCAAGGAGAAGCGGTGTTTTGAGGTGCTGTTCCACCGGATAGAGGGCGTGGGAAACGGTGACCGGCGGCGCAGTGTTGCCGACCTGAACCGTGACCGGATTGCTTAAGATATCTTCCGCCAGTTTTTTGATATCAGGCGGCATGGTAGCCGAAAAGAGCAGGGTCTGACGTTTGGCCGGAATATGCTGGAGAATCCTTTTGATGTCCGGGAGAAATCCCATGTCAAACATTTGATCCGCCTCGTCCAGCACCAGCACTTCAAGGTGTGAAAGGTCGATGTTCCCCTGACCGATATGATCCAGGAGGCGCCCCGGACAGGCGACGACAATATCGACACCGTTCTTTAACGCCTGAATCTGCGGATTAGCGTTGACTCCGCCGTAGACTGTCACACTTTTAAGACCGGTCTTCTGCCCGAAAGAGGCAAACGATTCATGTATCTGCTCTGCCAGTTCCCGCGTGGGTGCCACAACCAAAGCCCGGACAGAGCCTGGCTCTCCGGCCATGAGGCGATTCAGAATCGGCAGCGCAAAGGCGGCGGTCTTGCCGGTGCCGGTCTGTGCCAGCCCCATTACATCGCGCCCCTGCATGACGGTAGGAATAGCCTGCTGTTGAATCGGGGTCGGCGTGACATAGCCAGCCCCCTTGATGTTTGCCGCTATTGCGGGGTGAAAATTAAACTTTTGAAACTCCATACTACTCCTTCTTTCTGACGCTGCATCACGAAAAAAGCCCCGGAGAATTTCCGGGGCCAACGATTAAGTGCTATCCGGTGCAACAATTTTGATAGGTTAGCTATAGCAGTATTAAGGTGATGCTGTCAAGCAGGCAATTTTGACAATTTTTATAATTTATGGTTATAGTGGGACAAAAATCAAACCACAAAAGAATTGCGAGCTTTCCATGGATAAACTGATACGTCACATCCTTACTTCCCGGGTCTACGAGGCCGCCATCGAAACTCCGCTTGATACCGCCGAGCAGCTATCTCGCAGAACCGGAAATAAGGTTCTGCTGAAGAGGGAGGACATGCAGCCGGTTTTCTCTTTCAAGATAAGGGGGGCCTACAACAAGATCGCCCACCTTACGGCTGAAGAGTGCGCCAGGGGGATTATTACAGCCTCAGCCGGAAACCATGCCCAGGGGGTTGCCTTTTCGGCCATGAAACTTGGTATCAGGGCGGTCATTGTCATGCCTCTCACGACGCCGGATATAAAAGTGAATGCGGTAAAAAACTTTGGCGCAGAGGTTATACTGCATGGCGATAACTACTCGGATGCAGCCGAACAGTGTCTCTACCTGAAAGATAAGTACGACATGACATCTGTTCACCCTTTCGATGATGAACTGGTGATAGCTGGACAGGGGACAATAGCTGTTGAGATTTTACGTCAATGCCCGGAAAAACCGGACAGGATATTCGTCCCGATCGGCGGCGGAGGGCTTATCTCCGGCATTGCCGCATATGTAAAGGCAATTTCTCCCGATACCCTTGTTATAGGGGTCGAACCTGTAGACAGTAATGCGATGGCACGCTCGCTTGAGGCGGGTCATAGAGTTGTGCTTGATTCGGTCGGTATTTTTGCCGACGGCGTAGCGGTCAAAAAAGTCGGCAGCCTGACATATGGACTCTGCCGTCGTTTTGTCGATGATATCATACTGGTTGATACCGATGAGATATGCAGCGCCATCAAAAGCATCTACCAGGATACCCGCACCATTGTTGAACCGGCGGGGGCGCTCGGTGTGGCCGGTCTCGTCAAGTATGTGAAGACGAGAGGCATAACTGGCGAAACACTTGTTGCGGTCAACTCCGGCGCCAATATGAACTTCGAGCGACTCAGCTATGTGGCGGAGCGGGCTCAAATGGGGGAAAAACATGAGGCGCTCTTCGCCGTAACGATCCCGGAAGAGCCCGGTGCCCTGAAGCGATTCTGCCTGGACATCGTGAAAGAGAGAAACATCACTGAACTGAACTATCGCCTCTCTTCACGAGAAAAGGCGCATATACTCGTTGGCCTTGGGATTCGTGACGAGCAGGAGCGGCATACCTTTGCGCTGCAGATGACACAGAGCGGCTTTGTCAACTCCGATCTTACCGATAACGAACTGGCAAAGACCCACGTCCGACATATGGTAGGGGGGCGTTCACTTGAAACTGACAACGAAGTTCTCTACCGGTTTTGGTTTCCCGAACGATCCGGAGCGCTGCGCACCTTTCTTGATGCCATGAGCCAGAGCTGGAATATATCGGTTTTTCATTATCGTATTCAGGGTGGTGAGTACGGCAGTGTCTTGATTGGACTCGAAATACCCCCTGAAGATGACCACAAGCTGAATCGTTTTCTCAACAGACTCGGCTACCGTTATCTCAAAGAGACCGATAATGAGGCGTACCGGCTGTTTATGTGAAGAGATATTTAATGCCCGCCGCAGCCGCCACCACACCCCCCGCCGCAACCAGGTTTCACAATATCACTCGCTTTTGGTTTATTGCAGAGATTCAGTGATGAGCGATCCAGATACCAGGTCTCTCCCTCCAGTTTCCCCTGCAGCTCATTTTTCTTGAGCATCATCAGTACCCGCATTTCTGTTGTTTCCAGAAGCTGTGCCGCCTCGGCAATCGCCACAAAAGATGTTCCTGTTTCACACATGATTTCTCCTTTTCATGCCGCCTTAGGCAGACATTTTTCGTCACGATAGATAGTCATCAGTTCGCTGTTTGTCAGATCCCGCTTACATCTGCGCGACCTGGCCCGCGATATTTCAAGCAGCGGTTCAGCACGTCCGCGGTCAACAATTATCCCCATGCTCCGGTAGCGTTCTATCAGCCCGCCGGTTCCTGAATGCTTGCCGATCACAATGCTCCTGGTCAGGCCGACCTCGGTCGGATCGAATCCTTCATAATTATGCGGATCTTTGATGACGCCATCGGCGTGCAGACCCGACTCGTGGGCAAATACCCGCTCTCCGACTACCGGTTTGGAGACCGAAAGGGGACGGGCTGATGCTTTGGCGACAAAAAGCGACATCTCCCGGAACCGGTGGGTGTTGATACCGGTGTCAACACAGCAGGCATATTTAAGCCCCATGACTACCTCCTCAAGCGCCGCATTTCCGGCCCTCTCACCCAGTCCGTTGATCGTGGTATTGACAAATCGGGCACCGGCGCGAACGCCGGCGATGGCATTTGCCGTAGCCATGCCGAGATCGTTATGGGTGTGAACTTCAATATCTATCTCTGGAACCGCAGCTCTGAGAAACGCCACTTTCTCGAACATCGCGAAGGGATCCATGATCCCGAGTGTGTCGCAGAATCGAAAGCGGTCGCCGCCAAGAGCTCTGGTAATCTCCATCAACTCCACCAGAAAAGCCATGTCGGCACGGCTGGCATCCTCTCCGCCAACCGATACGTATAGGTTGTGGCGTTTGGCAAAGCCGAGCGCCACTTTTAGTTGCTCCTTCACCCCTGCGCGGCTTTTGCGAAGTTTATGGGCAATCATCTGATCTGACACCGAAAGAGAAATATCTACAGCCTGTACTCCACAGGCGATACTTGCCTCTATTTCAGGCAGCAGCGCCCGATTCCATGTTATCAGGCGGGCGTTTAACCCCAGATCAACCAGAGCGCGGATGCTTGACCGCTCCTCCTCCCCCATTGCCGGGATGCCGCACTCTATCTCCCCTACCCCGATTGAATCGAGCATCCGGGCGATGGCAATCTTTTCACGTCTGGAGAATACCACTCCAGCGGTCTGCTCACCGTCCCGCAGGGTTGTGTCGTCTATTATTACTTCTGTAGATGCTCTCATGACTACCCCCTCTCCTCTACCCGCAACTTCCCATCGTAGCCAGCCCGTAGATAAGTTCAGGGCGGTAATCCGGTTTAGCTCCGGCATACATCAGTTCACTGCTGCCGACAATCCGCATCCGCCGTCTGTTGAATAACCTTAAAGCTGCACGGTTGGATGCCGGTGCATCAAGGTATAACTCTGTTTTCGAACCGACTGTTCGTTGTGCCTCTGCTAATAGCTGTTCCGCAACGCCTCTCTCCCTCGCCAGAAAGGGACCGATCTGTCTTGAATCTCCGCAGGGCTGGATAACTGCAAATCCACCATCATCAGAGATCACCCTTCCCCGTCCGGCAGTCACAGCAAGGAGCGCATCGCGCCTATCACCCCACGCCTGACAATCAATATCGGCCACTATCCCAGTCAGGGAATTATTGAACACTTGCGGATCATGCCCGATGCTTCCCTGTCGTCCGCTGCCTCTCCAGCGAATAATGGTGTCGATACTGCTGAATCCGCACTTTTTATAGAGTGACTTCCCCTCTGTCGAGGCTGTCAGCCAGATCGTCCGAACCCCGGCCAGCCAGAGCGATCTCATTGCGCCTCTGAACAGATTCTCGCCGATCCCCCTGCCACGATACTTTTCTGCAACGATCAGATTGCCGATCCAGCCGCTCTGCTCATGGCGTATTGCGGTTACAAAACCTGCCGCTTCACCGTTGTCATCCCTGGCTTTGAAGCACCCCTTCGGAAAAGATGACAAGAGGAAATCAAACTCCCACGATTCTGCAATCCAGTTCTCGGACGCCGCCAACTGCAGGAAGGGGAGAACATCAACCGTACAGAAAGGTTCTATTTTCATGCTTCAAGAGAGGATGCTTCGGCAACGGCAAGGGTCATATCCTGACCGATCAGGCCGACAGCGTCTGCCCGGCACTGTTTGCAGTGGGCAAACTGCCCGATGATCTTTTCGTTACTCTTTCTGGTAGCCGCCAGATACTCTTCAGTGGGGGGGAAAATATGCCGCAGCTCCGACTGCGGAATGAGCGGCATGATGTTCATGACGAAAGCCCCCAGTTTTTTCACTCGCTCCGCTATCAATGGTATTTGCGAATCATTGATCCCTGGTGTCAGTACGGAATTTACCTTGATTGTAAGCCCCATCTCTCCAGCCCGTTTAAGCCCCTCAAACTGGTTGGCAATCAGGATTTTTGCCCCATCGACACCTGTATAGCGCCTGCCGTGATAAAAGACATGTTGATAAATCTGCGCCCCGACTACCGGTTCCACGGCGTTTATAGTGACAGTCAGACTGTGCAGGCCGAGATCAAACAGGCGACCTATCGACTCCGGCAGCAGGAGGCCGTTGGTGCTGAGACAGAGCATCAGGTGAGGGAACTCTCTCTTCACCATCTCAAAGGTCTCGAACGTCTCTTCGTTGGCCAGCGGATCGCCTGGACCGGCAATACCGACGACCTTGATGATCGGCCCTGCGATTGGACTGGCCATAACCTCCCGCACCTTGTCAATCGCCCCCTGCGGTGTCAGAATCCGGCTGGTGACGCCGGGGCGGGATTCATTGGCGCAGTCGTGCTTGCGGGAGCAGTAGCCGCATTTGATGTTGCATTTGGGAGCCACTGCTAAATGCATGCGGCCGTTTTTCTGGTGGTTACCGCCAAAACATGGGTGCCCCTGAATCCTCTTCCTCATATCGCACGCAGTTGCCATATAGATTTACCTCCAAAAAATAAAAACGCCCGCAGGAAATATCCTTGTGGGCGTCGTTGCCTTCATCCAACTACTGGCATAATGCATGCCATCTCGACGCAAGAGGTGAGTAAACCCTTTGAGACAGGGGGCAGCAGGGGGACTGAGAGGCAAATTGGAAGGGGACTCTACGCTTGAAATCAGTTGTCAGGCTCCTTGAAACAGAGAATCTGCATATTTATTCAGCAGATGGTTGTGGATTACTCCTTGCAGTAAGGCATACTACGTTACTTAATTGCGGATCGTAGGTTGGTCAAAGCGCAGCGTTCCCAACAGGACAGCATCAATGTTGGGCACGGCAAGAAACCGCCTTTGCCCAACCTACTGTTTTTTACCGATTGGATCCAAAATGTTTCATCAGTACAACCTCGAAGAAATCCGCGATCGCTCTCGCGCTGCCTTTATCGGCATGGCCATCGGAGATGCGCTGGGTGCCACGGTAGAGTTTATGACCGCTTCGGAAATTTCTGCAAAATACGGGACTTTTCGGGATATTGTCGGTGGCGGATGGCTCCGCATGAAACCGGGGCAGGTGACCGACGATACCGAGATGGCACTCTGCATCGCCCGAGCCATTGTAAAAAGCCAGAGCTGGTCGCTGGAAGCTATTGCCGACAATTTTGCCGCCTGGCTTAAATCAAGACCGATCGACTGCGGTGACACCTGCCGAAAAGGGATCCGCTCTTATATTCTGAACGGACAGATGGAGTCGCCGCCAAATGAATGGGACGCGGGGAACGGCGCTGTCATGCGGCTTTTACCGGCTGTTCTCTTTGCGTTTCCGGATGAAGAGCTGCTCAAAAAGTATGTACTGGAGCAGGCGCACATCACCCATAACAACCCGATATCCGATGCCGCCTGCCTCTGCCTGGGGCGACTCCTGTTCATGACAATCTGCGGAGCTGAAAAAAGCCGTCTGCGCCGCTACGTTGACGGAGTGGTGACTCAGTTGCCAACGTTTTCTTTTGTCCCTTATCGGGGTCTGGCAACCGGTTATGTGGTGGATACCATGCAGACGGTATTTCACTCTTTTTTTCGCGGCTGCAGTTTTGAAGAGTGTCTGGTCAGGACGGTCAACCTGGGTGGAGACGCCGATACCACCGGTGCCATCTGCGGGATGCTGGCCGGAGCCTATTACGGGATGGATTCAATACCGAAACGGTGGATAAAGAAGATGGATAGCAGGGTGATAGCCGAGATAGAGCTTGTGGTTGAACGTTTGATAGCGGGAAGCCCGGTTAGTAAAATGGTATAGGGGGCACTTTTGCCCCGATGTTGAGGTTATTTCAAAATACTGTTTGCCACATGCAGCAGAGTTTTCCGTTTATCCATCGCACTCCTCTGCATAATGCGGTAGGCTTCCGCCTCAGACACCCGGTTTTTCTCCATCAAAACCCCTTTGGCTTTTTCGATTATCTTGCGGTTTTCGATGATTTCGCTCAGGTCATCAATTTTCTCTTTCAGGTTTTCAATCTCCTCAGCATGCTTCAGAGCAATTTCAATAGCCGGAAGCAGATCCTGGCGCCGGAGAGGTTTGGTTAAAAAAGCGGCAATTCCGCTTGCTGCTGCACGTTTTACAGTCGCACTGTCACAGGTATGCGCCAGCAGCATGATCGGAATCTTCAGCTTTTTTTTGATTTCAACGGCAGCGGTTATGCCGTCCATACCTGGCATGGCAAAATCTAAGATCGCCATGTCCGGGAATCTCCCCAGTACAGTATCTACCGCATTTACAGCGTCTCCACACTCCAGAACCTCATCAAATCCGATGTCGAACAGCATCCCCTTAAGGTTTGTCCGGACAAGAGGTTCGTTGTCACAAATCAGTATTGATCTACTCATGGTTATTCCCCCGTAACAGGGAGTTAGCATGAGGTGTGCCAGAAGGGTGAAATGTGAAATGTGAAATGTGAAATGTGAAATGTGAAGGGTGAAGGGTGAAATGTGAAATGTGAAATGTGAAGGGTGAAGGGTGAAATGTGAAATGTGAAATGTGAAGGGTGAAGGGTGAAATGTGAAATGTGAAATGTGAAATGTGAAGGGTGAAGGGTGAAGGGTGAAGGGTTGTTTTTGTGATGGTTACCGGGGGAAAACATGCTGAACTATTTCAGAATGGTGCCGGATACACGCCAGGGCGGGCAATTGGGATTTGTAGGAGATAAACGGGATCCCTGCGCCTTTGGCGGCCTGCATATCTACTTCGCCATCTCCTATGAAAAGAGCCTCCTCCGGTTCAGCCCCGAAGTATTCCAGAACTTTCAGCAGAGGTTCAGGATGAGGTTTTGGATTCTTCACCTGTGATGCGGTCATCACGTAGTCAAAGTAGCCGGTAAGCCCAAAGTCCTCTATGATCATTTCCATCGAGGTGGCCCGGTTGGTACAGATCGCCAGGGAAGCAGACCCTTTAAGCTGGTCAAGTGCTGCGATAAATCCATCTTCCATCCGCATAAAAGGCACCAGGTCACGATAGTGGATGGTTTTGGCAAACTTAAATGCTTCATCACGACGAACGTCACCGGCAAGGAAATATTCCATTACATTATCGAATGAATATGTGTGCAAGACCCTTCTGGCCTCCATATCAGACCTGTCCAGCGGGGCTCTTCCAAGATAATCCATGATCCGGTTATAAAAAATATAATTGGATTCAAGCGAATCGAGAATTACCCCGTCACAATCATAGATGACAACCTTATATCTGCTTTCAGGCTTACTCACTTATCGACTCCACAGGTTCTCCCCGGTTTAGATACTCTTCCCATTCAATGGGGAGCAGGTATTTTTTACGGCTGTTGCACCCCTTGCAGGCCGGCACGACGTTATTGCGTGAGGCTTTCCCACCCCTTGAGATCGGAACCAGATGATCCATGGTCAGATCTTCCGGAGCAAACTCCCCACCGCAGTAGTGACAGTGCCCATGCGCCAGGCGGTTCTGCCACCAGCGGCTTTTGCGGAGTTCGCGTGATTTTTCGCGCTCTTTCCTGACGTCTGCCTCGCTGACTTCAATTATAAACTGTTCCATGCGACAAGCCTTTACTGATAACAATTTTGAACGGCTGCCAGCATACCTGATAACTGCATAAATAGGAAAGTGATAATGAACCGTCCTGGATTGAAATTGCATTGACACCGCCCGGCTCTGGGAGTATTTTTTGCGCTCGCGAAAGTAATTGCCTGTCATTTTCCTGCGCGTACGAGAGGGGTAATAATTCCAGATGTACTGCGATTTTTTCGGTTTCAGCGAAAAGCCGTTCACCATTACCCCTAACCCTCACTTCATGTATCTGAGCAGTGTCCATCGTGAGGCATTTGCCCGTCTTGTGTACGGTGTTGACAACCATTCCGGCTTTATCGCCCTGACCGGCGAGGTTGGAACCGGCAAGACGACGATGCTTCGTACGCTGATGGGCCATCTCGATCAGGAAAAATACCGGAATGCACTGATTTTAAACTCCCATCTTTCGCGAGTGCAGTTGCTGGCAAATATCTGCTCTGAATTTGAAATCAAAGTAAAACATAAAAATTCAGCAGGTTATCTTGATGCACTCAATCTTTTTTTACTTGACCAGAATACTCAGGGAAAAACTGTGGTGCTGGTTATTGACGAAGCTCAAAACCTCAAAACTGATGTGCTGGAACAGGTACGCCTGATTTCCAACCTTGAAACAGAACGCGATAAGCTTATTCAGATTATTCTGGCCGGCCAGCCTGAGTTTAATGATCTTCTAAACCGTCATGATTTGCGCCAACTCAACCAGCGCATTACAATCAGATGCAGCCTGACGCCGATGGACATTGATGATACGGCGGCATATATAAGGCATCGCCTGAAATCGGCAGGTGGCCGCAATCCTGAACTCTTTTCAAAAGGTGCAATCAAGAAGATTTTCAAATTCTCCAAGGGGTATCCAAGACTGATTAATGTGGTCTGTGAACAGGCTCTGGTTATGGCCTGGACTCTGGAGAGTTTTGCGGTATCCCCACTGATTGCATCAACAGTCATAGCTGAAGCTGAAACCGTCTCCGGTCGCCTGGGTGTATGGGAATATATTTCTGATTGGTACAAAAGGGGAAAACAGAGAATACTATGAGTTATATTCTGGATGCGCTAAAAAAAGTCGAGCATGAAAAAACCAGAAAGTTAAGTTCTGTCGGAATGACGAGAATATCCGGAGACCTGTTTAAGGAGACAAGGCGGCACCCTTCCGGAGGTGGTGTCCGGAAGATTGTCTGTGTGATTATCAGCGTTTCACTGGTCACCTTTGCAGTCACCTGGTTTCTGGCAAAGAGCGATAAAAAGGGGGGAGCGACTTCGCGGTCATCAATGTCAACCGCAGTTACCGTTACACCCCCCAGGCCGGTCTCACCCCAGCCAGCTTTACCCCCTGTCTCTCAGCCGGTCTCTCCTCCTCAGCAGGCGGTTGCGCCACAGTCGCCATCTGTAGCTCCTCCGGTTATCCCACAACCGTCTGTCACAGTTTTGGATAATGTGGAGCCTGTTTCTAGAACCGGGGAAAAAGGGGTAAAGAGCTCTTCGGTGCCGCCCAGACCCGCAACAACCGCTCTCCAGACTATTCCGGCACCGGCTGACATCAAGGTTGCCGGAATCGCCTGGCAGGAGGAGCCCGCCTTAAGGCGCGTGGTGGTAAACGGTTTTCTGTTGAAGGAGGGTGCAACAGTTTCTGGGGCGAAGATTTTAGAGATCCACAAGGACAGGGTAAGATTTTCGTCACCCGCTGGAATCTTCGACGCAATCCTTAATAATACCAAAGGGATGTAAGTACGATTTGAAAAAGGATGGTTGACCAATGAAATTATTTATTGCTCGTATTATGTTGGCGGCTGTTTTATTGGCTGCCTTTTCCCTCCACTGCGATGCCGGGTCACTGGATGATTATTACCTGAAGCAATTCAGCGATAACCAGACAGACGAACTGTATAAAGCGATACTCTTGCCGTCGTCGGAGTCTGGCGAACATGCCCATTGCGGAACACCGCTGAAACATGGGCTCAGACGAGACTGGGATCTGCTTGAAGCGTCCACGCAAGTGGTGTTGGCTAAAGAACAGTCCGGAACTCCGGCTTTAACGAACGAGACGATCTATACCTCCGTTGCGGGGCATTTCAGAATACACTACGCAGGAAGTGGAAGTGACGCCCCCCCCCCGGCCTCCACCGATGGAAGCACACCAGACTGGATAAAGACTGTCGCCGCTACATTCGAGGATGTCTATACATCTTACAAGTCCATGGGATACAGAATGCCGCAGGATATGCGTGGTGCTTTATATGATGTATATCTGCGCGACTTTGCCGCAAGAAAAATATACGGACAGACTACCAGTGAACAGCCCGCGCCAAGTTCAGGTTATCAGAATGCCTATTTCAGCTATGTGGAAATTGACAACAACTTTACCGACCCTATATATAAACCTGGCACATACACCCCCCTACAAAGCCTCCAAATTACGGCTGCTCATGAATTTCATCACGCAGTTCAATACTCCTACAATATCTTTTTTGACGTCTGGTATGCGGAGGCCACTTCCACATGGTTTGAGGATGAGCTTTATGACGCTGTCAACCAGAACCAGAATTACATAACTGCCTGGTTCGGCAACAGCTCTTTATCCCTCGATACTGCGACAAGCACTACGACCGGGGGAGGGTATGGACGGTGGATCTTTAACCGTTATCTTACCGAGGCTTTCGGCTCAACTATTATCCGTGGAGTCTGGGAAAAGCTTGCCGGTATTAACAGCAGCGGCAACAACGCAGACATTCCGATGGTGCCGGTGCTGGAGGGGCTTCTTTCCACCTCGTATTCGAGCAGCCTCGGCGCAAATTTTTTCAGTTTTGCCAAGCGGGTTTACCAGCGTGACTGGAAAACGCACACAGCCGAAATCTCCTCTATTCACCCCTACACACCTGTATCCTCTTTCACCACATATCCTGTAAGCAGCTCTTCGACGAAAGTGTCCCTACCACACTATTCGTTCGCCTACTATGCATTGGTACCCTCACAATCAGCACCGGGGGATCTTACTATTACTATAAACGGCACCAGCGGCATAGCGGCGACCGCATTCAGGAAAAAAGGGGATGTAATTACCGAGTTTCCATTTACGGGCATTTCAGACGCAAAAGTAAGCATTCCCGGATTCAACACATCAACCGAGGTTGTGCTTCTGATCGCCAACATCACGGACAGAGATGCTCACGAAGCCAATTTCAGCACTGACGGTTCCACCACACCGGTAGTATCACCCGAATCGCCTGCAGTTGCTGAAAAGAGCGGTGGGGGGGGAGGCTGCTTCATCGCCACAGCAGCTTTCGGCAGCTATCTGCATCCGCAGGTTCAAGTGCTGCGAACCTTTCGCGACAATCATTTACTGACCAACACACCTGGCCGTGTCTTCGTTGCAGCCTACTATCGCCTTAGCCCCCCTTTAGCTGATTTCATATCGAGACACGAAATATTCAGGCTACTTGTGCGTCTGCTGCTGACGCCAGTTATCTTTGCTGTTGCAAATTTCTGGATATTCTGTTTTGTGGTCGGAGCCGTGATGGCCGGATGGTGGGGAATTCACATTAGAAGAAGAGCTGCTTTTGGAGGATAATTCCACTCAGGCTTGAGTCCACCTGAATTGCGTTGACACCGCCCGGCACCGGGTGTAATTTTCGTCCGGTCAAAAAACTAAATTCCAATCAAGCTGTTACAGAAATATGCTCAAAGAATCTGTCTGGAGGTAGAATATGCATTCCTACGATGCTTCAAATGGGTGGACTATCCATCCCGATTCGGCATTTTTAGTCTGGGACAAAAAAAATCCACATGCAGCAAGCGACCTGAAAGCAATCAGTGCTGCCTGTGACGAGGCCATAGCTGCCGGGTGTGGTAATTGGGCAGAAATTTTAAAGTATGAAGCTGAAGATTATCTGCAGGACGAATAATACGCAAAAACAATGGAAATACAGCAGGATGATGTGCTATAAAGCCCCGGCTATATTCTTCCCATAAGGAGTATTTAAGTGAAAATCTGCATCATTGGCGCCGGTTACGTTGGACTGGTGGCGGCCGCCTGCTTTGCCGAAAGCGGAAACAGCGTCATCGCTGTTGACGTTGACGCTGCAAAAATAGACAACCTGAAGCGGGGCATGATCCCGATCTACGAACCTGGCCTGAAGGAGATTGTGCTGCGCAATCAGAGTGAAGGGAGGCTCTCCTTTACTACCGATATTTCTGACGCGATACAGGCTTCTCTGATATGTTTCATCGCAGTCGGCACCCCTCCTGGCGAAGACGGATCCGCAGACCTTAAATATGTTCTGAGTGTAGCCCGCGATATCGGAAGAGCCATGAACGGTTTCAAGATCATCGTTGACAAATCTACCGTCCCTGTCGGCACTGCCGACAAGGTACGAGCCACTGTACAGGAAGAGCTTGCTACCCGAAATGTAGATCTGGAGTTTGATGTCGTCTCCAATCCGGAGTTCCTGAAAGAGGGGGCTGCAATCGACGACTTTATGAAACCGGATCGGGTCGTGATCGGCACCGACAACGTCAGAACCGCCGAAATCATGAAAGAGCTGTATGACCCGTTTATGCGCAAAATGAACCGGATGATCGTCATGGACATCCGGAGCGCAGAGATGACCAAGTATGCCGCCAACGCCATGCTCGCAACCCGTATCTCCTTTATGAACCAGATAGCCAACCTCTGCGAACGGATGGGGGCCGACGTTGCTTCAGTGCGTGAAGGAATCGGTTCCGACTCCGCATCGGCTACGATTTTCTCTTCCCCGGCCCAGGTTACGGCGGCTCCTGTTTTCCGAAGGATGTCAAGGCGTTGATCCATACAGCAGAGGAGGCCAATTACGACTTCCTGCTGTTAAGAGCGGTCGAAGAGGTCAATGAACTTCAGAAGGAAATTCTGGCCAATAAAATTATAAAAATCCTCGCATCCCCTGATGAGGAGAAACCGCTGACCGGGCGTACCATCGCCTGCTGGGGGCTATCCTTCAAACCACGCACAGACGATATGCGCGAAGCCCCCTCGCTCACCATCATAGAACGCCTGCTCTCCGCCGGTGCTGTGGTTCGTGTCCATGACCCGGAAGCTCTGAAAGAAGCCAGAAATCATTTTGGCGATCGTATCGAATACAGCAGCAGCCAGTATGACATCCTGGTCGGCGCAGATGCCCTGGCTGTCATTACAGACTGGAGCGAATACCGTAACCCCGATTTTGAGCGCGTCAGGAGTGCTCTTAAATCCCCGAACATCGTGGATGGACGAAACCTCTACAAACCGCAGCGTCTGGCAGCAGCCGGATTCAGCTACTTCCCCCTGGGGCGCTCTGGTGCCGCCATCTGCGAGGTGAAATAAACATGCGGATTCTCGTAACCGGCGGAGCCGGATTTATAGGGTCGCACCTCTGCGAGCGACTATTGAATGAAGGCAATGACGTCATCTGCCTTGATAACTTCTTCACCGGCAGCCGGGACAACATTATCCACCTGATGGATAATCACCGATTCGAGCTGATCCGGCACGACATCGTCGAGCCGATCCTGCTGGAGGTAGATCGGATCTATAATCTCGCCTGTCCCGCCTCGCCGGTCCATTACCAGTACAATCCGGTCAAGACCGTCAAAACCAGTGTCATGGGCACTATAAACATGCTCGGCATGGCCAAGCGGGTCAAGGCTCGTATCCTTCAGGCATCAACATCGGAGGTATACGGCGACCCTCAGATTCATCCGCAGACTGAAGGGTACTGGGGCAACGTCAATCCGATCGGTATCCGCAGTTGTTACGACGAGGGGAAACGGGTGGCCGAAACACTGATGATGGACTACCACCGCCAGAACGGTGTAGACATCAGGATTATCCGCATTTTCAACACATATGGCCCGCGAATGGCTGAGAACGACGGTCGGGTCGTCTCCAACTTTATCCTGCAGGCTCTTCGTAATGAGGACATCACTGTGTACGGCACCGGATCCCAGACCCGCTCGTTCTGCTATGTCTCAGACCTTGTTGATGGCATGATCCGGATGATGGAGTGCGACAATTTCACAGGCCCTGTCAACCTCGGAAATCCGGTGGAAAATTCAATCCTTGAGTTTGCTGAAAAAATCATTACAATGACAGGCTCGAATTCTAAGATAATCTTCAAACAGTTGCCTGAGGATGATCCCAAACAGCGTCAGCCGGACATCTCTCTGGCCGAATCCAGGCTGGGGTGGAAACCGCTGGTGCCGCTTGACGCTGGGCTTGCCGAGACCACCCGCTATTTTGCATCACGGATCGGGAAAGTGTGAATTTGTGAATTTCCCCCTTCAGAAAAGAATGTACGTCATCCCGGCGGGATGCATTGCATTTATCCTCTTCTTCACCGTGTTCGGTGACAAGGGTCTTCTGCGTATTTATGAACTTAAACAGGATAAAAACAAGATTGATACGCGTCTGGCGGAAAGCAGAAATGACAATGAAAAGCTGAAACTTGAGATAGTTGCACTAAAATCTGATCGCCGTTATCTTGAAAGCATCGCACGAAAAGATTTTGGGCTCGTACGCAACAACGAAGTCATCTACCAGTTCCCTCAGGCTAAAAAGTAAGAGAATTTCAGGACAAAAAACAATGTCACGACAAAGTTGCACTGTCTGCGCATGGCGCGAAAACTGTTCAAAACGATTCTGTATCCCCGATGACGGCTCCAGATGCCCCGACTTCACCCGTGATGTCAGTATCCGGGTGACGGTTGAAAATGGTGACAAAACGGTAGACCAGAAGGAACAGCTAAAACAATGATGCGTAACCGAATTGCCACTCTGGTTGAATCCTCACTCAAAGCCGCCGTAACTCTGCAGGAACTTAATTCAACGATATTTCCCGCTGTTATTATTGGAACGCCTGCCAACGCAGATCACGGTGATTTCTCCTGCAACATCGCAATGCAGATGGCCAGGGGAGAGCGAAAAGCTCCCCGACAGGTAGCAGAGATACTCTTGAAGCATCTTGGCAACGGGAACGGGGTACTCTCCAGAACCGAGATCGCCGGGCCAGGCTTTATCAATTTCTTCGTTGCCCCCTCAGCATGGCAGGCATCCCTGCTGGAGATAGAGCTGGAAGGCGATTCCTTCGGTCGCTCGACTACCGGAGGAATGGAAAAGATACAGGTCGAGTTTGTCAGCGCCAATCCGACCGGCCCTCTGCATATCGGGCATGGGCGCGGGGCCGCTATCGGCGATACGCTCTGCCGGACTCTGGATGCCGCCGGCTGGGATGTTACGCGGGAATTTTACTATAATGACGCCGGTGCCCAGATTACTAACCTGGCTCTTTCTGTACAATCACGCTGCCTCGGTATTGAGCCGGGTGATTCAAAATGGCCGACGGACGGCTATCAGGGGGAGTATATCAAGGATGTGGCTCGCTCCTACATGCTCTGCGAGACGGTCGAAGCGAGCGACCAGCATACCGTCTCTGAAGGAGACCCCCATAATCTGGACGCCATCCGCACCTTTGCCGTTGCCTGGCTCCGGCGTGAGCAGGATCTGGATCTCGCCGCATTTGATGTGAAGTTTGACGTATATACCCTTGAGTCCGGACTCTACAGCGAGGGTCGGGTCGATGCCGTAGTCAGGCGCTTAACTGAGAACGGTCACACCTACGAGCAGGATGGTGCGCTCTGGCTTAAAACGACCGACTTCGGCGATGACAAGGACCGCGTCATGCGTAAGGCAGATGGCGGCTACACCTATTTTGTGCCGGACGTCGCCTATCATCAGGCCAAGTGGGAAAGGGGTTTTACAAGGGTTATCAA
>Ga0194060_10000588_pt1 | contig 26489 bp, 20 predicted proteins | sample SepL225m_MetaG_FD_163427 | JGI IMG/M metagenome (GOLD analysis project Ga0194060, IMG submission 163427) | Anoxic zone freshwater microbial communities from boreal shield lake in IISD Experimental Lakes Area, Ontario, Canada - Sep2016-L222-5m | ecosystem: Environmental > Aquatic > Freshwater >... | reverse complement strand
ATGTCAGTATCAGTTCGTTGCTCGTTGCTCGTTGCTCGTTGCTCGTTGCTCGCTGTCCCGTTTCTCACTCTCAACTTCTATCCATATCTTACGGCCGGCCCCCGACTTCATCAATCGGGACGATGCCCCGATTTTCGAGGAAATACGCCTGTTTTTGGGGAGGAAATGTGCCGGGAGGGCGGGGTCGCCCGCCCGGGACCGGCTGGGAAAAACACCCCAGACCGCCTCCGGAAAACGCCCGAGGCGGCACGCGCTGCGTTAGAGTCCCAGCACGTGGTGGACAGTTGGTAAGCCGCTGCGTCTAGACAGGGGAAGCGGCCATCAGGCATCGTTCCGTGAGTTCTTTGTGGCGGAAGGACACGCACGGAGGGAGATGCCGATGGCCAAGCCTAGGATGGATCTGACCGCGTTCGTTGGCAAGTTCCTTGAGGAACAGGATGGCGTGGTCCTTCGAGAGGGCATCCGGGTGTTGTCGCAGGCGCTGATGGAGACCGAGGTCGCCGGCCTGATCGGCGCGGAACGGGACGCGACGGCGGGGGGTGGCCGCCAGGAATACGGCCGCCTAACGCAGGTTGATCAGCCGCCCATCGTCGAGCAACCAGCAATCGCCAGCGAAACCCGATTCGGCGGTCAGTGTGCGCAACCGCGGGATCGATTTCGCCCGCTCATAGCGGATAGAGAGATGATGGAGCAGCAGGCAGTTGACGCCTGCGGCCCGCCCGACTTGGAGTGCCTCAGCGACCGTGGCGTGGATGTCCCATTTGCGGTCGTCGGCGTCGAGAAATGTCGCGTCGTGCACGAACAGATCGGCGCCGGCCACCAACTCGGGCGGAATAGGCATGGTGTCGCCGGTATGCGCGAACACGATGTGGCGATACGCTTCCATCACCGCGTCGCGTCCCAGTTCGCGAACCCGGCCGCGCACCTCGGCTTCCGGCAGGCCCGCGAACTCGGCTTTCAGGTGACGGCGCGTTTCGACGACGCGATACCCCAGGGTCAATTCCGAGAGGCCGTGCCGCGACGCGAACGACTCCAACACCCGCGTGGGTCCCATCGGGAACTGATCGCCGGCCTTCATCGCGGTCCACGTCACGGGAAACTGCTCGTGGGACCAGAGACGGCCGACCAGGTCGCGGATGGTCTCGACACCGGCTACGCCTTCCGGATAGACAATCGTGAGAGGTTTGTCTTGCGCGCCCTTGCTGAAGCGTCGGGAAGCGATGAATCCGGGTAGACCCAGCAGGTGATCGGCGTGTCCGTGCGTGATGGCCACAATGCCGGGCGCCCACACCCGCTGACCAAGTGCGAGTTGCAGTCCTTCGCCCGCGTCAACCAACAACTGGAGGGGCCGGTGCCACAGCCAGTTGCTGTACATCGCACGAGAGAAGCCCCAGACGGTTTCTTGCAGCGTCAGCACAGATGACCATAGTAACCCGGTCGTCACGCCCCCGCGGCGGGATCACGTGGCGGCTTCATGACGGCTTCGATCGCCAGAGCCATCGGCGAATCATCCCCCGCCAGCCCGTCGGCGAGGATTGCACGGCGTGGGTCTCGGCGGGCGCGGGATTGATCGTCGTATCGCCGCGCATGTCGAACCGCGTACCCGGCACCCAGCACTGGTGTTCAACCACGAGCTGGAAAAATTCTGCGGCCACCTGCCCGGCGGGCGCGACGCGAAATCGAAACGTCGCCGTTCCCCCAGGCGGAACCGCAGCTTCGGAGAACGACCCGATCCGATTACGCCCGATCCAACTCGGGTCGTAATACGCAGAGTCGCGATCCCTCGGATTCGCCGTGCCGATGTAGATTCTGTCGTCGGCTGTCCACGTGGCGGGGCCGGCGTTCTGCACAGCCAGACACCTCTCGACACCGCGATCCAGGGTGGATTGCAACGGGAGCAGGCGAACCAGGTAGCGGCGCAGAGGATGCGGCCCAACCGGGACGAGCGTGCAGATCTTGCAGATGTCCGGCGCCGTGCGGCCGTCGACGATCGCCGCCCGAAACGCGTCGAACGTCGCGCCCTGCCAGACCTCGAACGCAGCGGTCTGCTTGAGATCCCCCATGACGGCTGTCGCGTGGCTGAGTGCGTAGCAGCACGGGAAGACCCGGCCGTCTTTGTCGATGACCGGCACATCCCAGGGCGCGAAACACTGCTTGGTGTCAGTCTCGGAGACCGCGTGCGGCTTCGACGTCGCTCCAGCCAGTTCGCCCGGATCGCGCGTCTCGGCCGCCACGCGTTCGGGCAACTCGAACACCAGGCTCACTCCGGCCCGTTCGCAGGCGTCGCGCATCCTGGCGACGTCGGTCGACAGCCCGTCCCGCCAGCGCGTTTCTTCGGGTTCGAGGTCCGGCGTGTAGTCGACCAACCCCTGGAGTACGTACGTCGGGACGCCAAGCGCGGCGAGCCTGGCGGGAAACGCCAAGAGGCTCGCCATGTTGGTGCGCATCATGACGGACGACACGGTCAACTGCGTTGGCTTGAGCGCGGCCGCGAGATGGCCCACGCCTCGCAGCGCCTTGTCGACCGATCCCCCGCGAATGTCCTTGTAGATGACGGGGTCAGGCGAGTCGATCGAGACGTTGACACTGTCGAGGCGCTCCAGCGCCGCCAGTTCCGCCGCTATCGCCGACGTGACCAGCGTGCCGTTGGTCGTCAGGGTCGTGTGGACGCCTTCGCGATCGAGCTCGCGCAGATAGTCGAGACACTTGGGATTGAGCAGGGGCTCTCCGTAGCCGCCGATGTTGGCGTGGCCCGCCTGCCTGGCGAACGGAACGACGGCGTTCCAGATCTGATCGGAGATGGGTCCGGGTTGCGCGCTCGAGGGCGTTTGTCCCGTGGTGAGCGGGCACATCCGGCACGTCAAATTGCAGCGGCTCGTGATTTCGATCAGGATGCCGGCCGGCGGGCCGAGGTTGGATGCGCATGGACTCACCTCGACACGATACAACAGTTCGTCGAGCCGACCGCGTGTGGCGCCTTGACATCGCCGCGTCGGCACCAGAGAGTAGATCCACCCTGAGGGCTTCTTCTCGTCTGGAGGCGGCGTGTCGTTGACTGTGTCCTCGATCCCCAAGATTCGCGGTCTGTCTCGCGCCCAGTGGGCGAGAGTCGGGACGTCAGTTCTCTACCTGGCCGCAGTCGTTCTGTTCATTCAGTCCATCCGGCAGTTTCACCACCGCGGCACCGGGTTCACAGAATTCATCGATTTCGGCGATCAGTTCTACGGGACGGTGCTGCCCTCGATCCGAAACGTGCCCCGTTACACCGATCCCCGGTCGCCCGGCTACGACGGTCAGTTTTACGCCCAACTTGCCGTAGAACCGTTGTTACGCGATCGCGCCATCGACGCGGCGCTCGACAACCCACCGTACCGCGCGAGGCGCATCCTGTTTTCGTGGACGGCCTACGTCTTCGGTTTGGGCCGGCCCGACTGGATCCTCAAGGCGTACGCCCTCCAGAACATCGTGGCCTGGCTCCTGCTTGCCATGCTCCTGCTCCGCTGGTTTCCCCCGACCACCGCGCGCAACTTCGTGCCGTGGTTCGGGTGTCTTTACGGGATTGGGATGGCCAACTCGGTTCGCTTCGCCCTGCTGGAAGGCCCCACCATGGTGATCATCGTGCTGGCGGTCTGGACGATGGAGCGTGGCCGACCGTGGGCCGCTGCCGGCATGCTCGGGCTGGTTGGCCTCGCGCGCGAAACCAGCGCGCTGACCAGCGCGATGCTCGTGGAACGTCTCCCGCGAACGGCCCATCACTGGATCGTGCTTGCCTCGAAGGGCGTTATTGTCGGTCTGCCGTTCGTGCTGTGGGTGCTCTACGTGCGTTCGCTGTATCCCCACTTCAACCTATCGAATCCGGACAGCTTCACGTTGCCGTTTTCCGGCTACCTCGAGCGGTGGCGCGCCATCGCGGGCGAGTTGACGACGGCGGGATGGTGGTCATTCGGCCGGTTCAATCTCGCCACCATGATCGGACTGACGACGCAGTTGGCGTTCCTGGCCCTGAGGCGCGACTGGGACGACGCGTGGTGGCGCACCGGCGCGACCTACTGCGTGTTGATGCCTCTGCTGAGTTATCTCGTGTGGGAGGGCACACCCGGCGCCGCACCCCGGGTCCTGCTTCCTGCGGCGTTCGCCTTCAACGTGCTGGTGACCAGACTGCCGAATCGCTGGTTCTGGCCGCTCGTGATTCTGGGCAACCTGTCGGTGTGGCACGGGCTGCCGACGGTCGGCGTGGCGTGGATCCAGAAGATTTCCTGACGCGCCGTGGGGCGCCTCGCCCCCCGGCGGGTCGCGCGTTCAGCCGGCGGACGAGGAACGGGGCCAGGCTCGATCGCACCGGCTGCTCTCGAGGCTGACCCCCTACCAACGCCAACGTGTGGACCGCTCGCGGCGAACGGTTATGCGGTGTGGAACTCCCGAACCGCCGCGCACACGCGGTCGATCTGCGCCTGCGTCATTTCCGGAAACATCGGCAGCGAGAGAATCTGATCCGCGGTGCCGTCGGTCACCGGCAGGCGGCTGGCGCTCGACGCCAACTCCGCGTACGCCGGCTGACGGTGAATCGGAATCGGGTAGTGGATGCCGCTCTGGATGCCCTTCTCGTGAAGGAAGTGCTGCAGCGCTTCGCGCTTCGGCGTCCGGATGACATACAGGTGATAGATGTGTGACGGATCGTCGGCCGGAATCTTCGGCGCGACGATGTGCGGAATGCCCTTCAAGCCCGCCTCGTAGGCGTGAGCGTTCTTGCGGCGCATGGCGTTGCACGCATCGAGCCGCGGCAACTTGACGCCCAGAATCGCCGCCTGCATCGAATCGAGCCGCGCATTGGTGCCTTTGACGACGTGGTGGTACTTCTTGGACTCGCCGTACGCGCGCAGTTGTCGCACCGTCGCCGCCAGCCCATCGTCATTGGTCGTGACGAGGCCGCCATCGCCCATCCCGCCGAGGTTTTTGCCCGGGTAGAAGCTGAACGCCCCGAAATCGCCCATCGAGCCACAGCCCTTGCCCCTGTAGCGCGAGCCGTGAGCCTGGCAGGCATCCTCGACCACGCGCAGGCCGTGCTTCTTCGCGATTGCAAGAATCGCGTCCATCTCGACCGCCTGGCCGTAGAGATGCACCGGACAGATGGCCTTGGTCTTCTTCGTGATGACCGCCTCGATCAGATTGACGTTGATGTTGTACGTGTCGGCATCGCAGTCCACCAACACCGGGACCGCGCCCACCGCCGACACCGCGAGCGCCGTCGCGATAAACGTGTTGCCGGGCACGATCACTTCGTCGCCCGCCGTGATGCCCAGCGCTTCGAACGCAATCCGCAGCGCGTCCAGGCCGGAGCTGACGCCGATCGCGTGCCTGGCGCCGACCAACGTGGCGAAGCCCTGCTCGAAGGCCTCGACCTCGGGCCCGAGGATGTACTTGCCGTGCGACATCACCTTGCCCACCGCCTCGCTCAACTGCTCGCGGATGGGCGCGTGATGCGCCGCCAGATCAACAAACGGTACGATGTCCACGCGTCACCTCTTGATATGGAGTCCCAACAGGAATAAAGGCCGCAGGATGCTCCACCACCCCGTGATGGGTTTCATCTTGGTGTAGCCGAGTTCGTGCGGCGGATAAATCTTGGTCACCGGCACTTCTTTCACGTTGTACCCGAGCCGGATCATCTTGTAGAACAGGTACGGTTCCAGTTCGTAGCGGTCGAGCCACGGCTGGTCGAGATCGATGCCCGACGCCCGCAGCGCCGACAAGCGGATGGCGCGAAAGCCGTTCGTCGTATCGGTGAAGCGGCGCATCACGATCAGCGAGAACAGCCACGGATGCACGATGCGCGTGGCAATCTGCCGGTAGAACGGCATGTTGCCGAAATCGCCGCCGGGCAGGTACCGCGACCCCTGCACGAAGTCGCAGCCTTCGTCTTCGATCGCCGACAGCAGCCGCTCGATCTCGGGCGGCCGGTCCTTGTCGTTGCCCGCCAGAATGACCACGACGTCGAAGTGTTCGGCCAGGCCGTATGTGATGGCGGTGCGGATCGCGGCGCCGGCGCCCGACCGGGTCGTGTGCGTGAGTACGGTCGCCCCTTTGGACGCGGCCACCTGCGGGGTATCGTCGGTCGACGCGTCGTCAACCACAACGATGCGGTCGACCAGGCCGGAGGAAAAGCGGTCGAGGACGCGCCCGATCTTGGTGGCCTCGTTGTGCGCAATCGAGGCGGCCATCACCCGAAGGGCCGGACGGGAGGCGGTCACCGCTGCGTGGTCTTCTTCGCGCCCGCCTTCGCCGTGCGCGCCTGGCTTCCCGCCTTCGCCGCCCGCGTTGCACCCGCCTTCGCCGCTCGCTTTGCACCCGCCTTCGCCGCTCGCTTTGCACCCGCCTTCGCCGCTCGCTTTGCACCCGGCTTCGGCGTGGCAAGCGGCGTGGCAAGCGGCGTGGCAAGCAGCGCGGCATCAGCATCGAGCTTGACGACGCCCTTGGCGGTCTTGCTGTACCGCAGTCCGCATTTCTTGCACGTCAGCAGCGCGCCGCGCCCGGCGAGCGGCTGGCAGCACTCGCAGACATAGCCGCGCACGCGCCCCGGGTTGCCCAGGACAACCGCGTAGTCAGGCACGGGCCTGGTGACTACCGCGCCCGCACCGATGAAGGCGTAACGTCCGATGTGGCACCCGCACACGATGGTGGCGTTGGCGCCGACGGTGGCCCCTTCTTCGATGGTGGTGCCAACCGGGCTCCACTCGCGTTTGCTGCGCGGCCGATTGTCGTTGGTGAGCGAGCAGTTGGGCCCGAGGAACACGCGGTTCTTGACGGTGACGTACTGCCACACCGCCACGCCGTTCTTGATCGTCACCTCGTCGCCCACCACCGCGCCGCTCTCGATGAAGGCGTGGTCGCCGATGTTGCAGTGGCTGCCGACCACGGCGCCCTTCATGACGTGCGCGTAGGCCCAGACGTTGGTCTTGTCGCCGATCTGGTCGGTTTCGACCAGGGCGAGACGATGTGTGAAGAAGTCGCCCATGGCGCGCTGCTCTCCTGGGGGGACGCTGGCTGAACGTGCGGGCTACACCTTGACTGGCGCGCCGCCCACCGACATCGATTCGTTGATGGCCGCGGCCACGCGCACCACGTCGGCGGCGAAGCGTCCATCGCTGCGGAGCGTCTCGGGCGCATTGAGGCCCTCGAGGAAGGCTCGCGCCTGCATCCGCAGCGGCTCTTCCCTCGGTACCTTGGGCAGGGTTACATCCCCTTCGCGCGCGAGCAACTGGAACTCGCCGAAGTCCGCATATTCCCGCGGCTTCTTCAGGACGCCCTTGTCGAACACGGTCACCGGCCCCATCGTCGCCATGTCATCCCACGTCGCCATGCGTGATTCGCCCACCACGGTGATTTCGCGAACCTTCTTGGGATCGAGCCAGCTGACGTGAATGGAGGCCACCACGTCGCCCGGGTACTGGAGCGTCATCACCGCGACATCCTGGATGCCGGGCTGAAGGAAGGCCTTGCCGACGGCCGACACTTCCACCGGCACCGAGTCCAGCAGGAAGTTGAAAATCGAAATGTCGTGGGTCGCCAGATCCAGCACCGCGTTGACGTCGCTTCGGATCGGCCCGAGATTGGTTCGTCGCGCAAACAGGTAGAAGACGCGCCCCAGATGCCCCGCCGTGATCAGTTCCTTGATTTTGAGGATGCCGGGGTTGAACAGAAACACGTGGCCCACCATCAGTCGGAGGTTGCCAGCGGAGGCGATTTTGACGAGTTCGTCGGCCTCGGCCCCGCTCAGGCACAGCGGCTTTTCGGAGAGGACGTGCTTGCCGGCCTTGAGCGCCTGACCGACGACCTCGAAGTGCGTCATCGTGGGCGTGGCAACCACCACGGCGTCGGGCTTGGCCGCTGCCATCATCTCGGAGGCGGTGGAAAAGGTGGCGACACCGGGCTGTATCGACTTGATTCTCGTCAGGCGTTCCTGGCGCAGGTCGGCCACGCCGACCACTTCGGCGCCGGGGAGTGCGGCAAAATTTCTGACGTGGTTCGGGCCCCATTCGCCCGCGCCGATGACGCCGATGCGCCAGCGTTTGTTTTCGGAAGACACGAGAGTCCGGCTCCTTGCTGTTCCCCTGCCAGGCGTGCGAAGGGGGAGAACACTCCATCCTAGCATAGAGGGCACACCCCCTCCGCCCGGCCGCAGCCCCCGGTCACAGCCCCCTGGCGAGGCGGGCGTGCGCGTCGTTCAGTCGCGCTGGCGAACGGGTGAGACCGACGCCAGAATGGCGCCCAGCAGATAGATCGAGCCGGCCACGCAGATCGCCGGCCCGTTTGCGAACGCGCGCGTGAGGGCGGCGATCGGATCGGCTTCGATCAGCACCGGCATGGAGGGATTCATCGCGGTGACGATCGCGGCGACCTCGGCCGGCGGCGCGGCGCGGGGCGAGGGCGGCAGCGTCAGCACGATGCTGGTCGCGCACGGGAGGAGCCGGCGCAGCATGCCTTCGATGTCCTTGTCCTGCATCGCTCCGAAGACCAGCGGCAGCCCGTCGGGACACGTGGCCTTCAGATAGTGCGCGAGACCGTCGGCGCCGGCCGTGTTATGCGCGGCGTCGAGCAGCATCTGGCGGCCGCCTTCGAGCCTCACCACCTCCAGTCGTCCCGGCCACCGGGTGTTCGAGAGGCCGTCGAGGATGGCGGCGGGCGGCACCCGGATGCCGGCCGCGTCGAGCCCTTCGAGCAACCGGACGGCCACCACCGCGTTGGCCACCTGATGCGCGCCGCGCAAGGCCAGCACGCACGACTCGTACACGCGGCGCGGCGTGCGCAACGTCATCGTCGTCAGACCGGCCGCCAGCGACGCCGACACCTCCACTCCTGCCCACGCATCAACCAACTGCGCACCCTGACGCTGGCACGCGTCGGCGATCGGACCAACGGCCTCGGGTTTTCGCTCGCCGCACACCACGAGCATGCCCGGCTTGATGATGCCCGCCTTTTCGACCGCAATCGCCTCGATCGTGTTGCCGAGATGGATCTGGTGATCCAGGTCGATGGTGGTGATGGCGCCCGCCACAGGGTCGGCGATCGTGGTGGCGTCGAGCCGCCCGCCAAGACCGACTTCCAGCACGGCCACTTCGACCCGGCGCGCGCGGAACAGCAGCAGCGCCATCGACGTCGAGACTTCGAAGAAGGTCGGCTGCGCCCGCAGCCGGCCCGTCTCGAGCAGGCGATCGACCACGACGCGAACCTCGGCCAGGGCGTCTGCCAGTTCGTCGTCGGAGATCCTCTCGCCGTCGACGACGAAGCGTTCGCCAATGGTGACCAGATGGGGAGACGTATAGAGACCGGTTCGATGCCCGGCCACCGTCAGCGCCCGCGCCACGGTGGCGCAGACCGAACCTTTGCCATTGGTTCCTGCAACGACGACGGTTTGATAGGCGGTCTGAGGCCGCCCGAGCGCGTCGGTCAACGCCCTGATATTGTCGAGGCCGAATTTGTGGCCATGGAACTCGAGGCCAAAGAGGTATTCGAGATTCATGGCACCGTGTCAGCGCGTGTTTCGGCCAGCGGCCGCGGGCCGCGGGCTACGGGCGATTGGCGACGGCGTTCTCTTCGACCGCCCCCATGAACCGCAGTGCGCGGCTGATGGTGGCCTTGAGCTCTCGGCGGTCCACGACCACGTCGAGCATGCCGTGTTCGATCAGGAATTCGCTGCGCTGGAAGCCTTCGGGCAGTTTCTGGCGGATCGTCTGCTCGATAACGCGCGGCCCGGCGAAGCCGATGAGCGCTTTGGGTTCGGCGATGTTCAGATCGCCCAGCATCGCAAAACTCGCAGTGACGCCGCCGGTGGTCGGGTCGGTGAGCACCGAGATGTAGGGGAGTCGCGCGCGGTCGAGCCGGGCCAGCGCAGCGGAGACCTTGGCCATCTGCATCAGCGACAGGGCGCCTTCCATCATGCGGGCTCCGCCCGAGCACGACACGATAATCACCGCCGAGCGCTCGGCGAGTGCGCGTTCAATCGACCTGGTGATCTTCTCGCCCACCACCACGCCCATGCTGCCGCCGATGAACCCGTATTCCATGGCGGCAATGTGGACCGGCAGACCGTCGAGCCGTCCCCGCGCCGTGACGATCGCGTCGCGCCGACCGGTCGATTTGATCGAGGAGGCGAGCCTGTCCTTGTAGGGTTTCGTGTCGGTGAAGACCAGCGGATCGGTCGACATCAGCTCGGAGTCGAACTCGTCCCATTCCCCGTCGAACAACGAACGCAGTCGCTCGGCTGCCGTCATGCGGAAATGGTGCGTGCATTTGACGCAGACGTGAACGTTTGCCTGCAGATCCTTGTTGTAGATGACCTGGGCGCACGACGGGCACTTGACCCAGAGACCCTCCGGCACGCGGACGGCCGTCTCCTTCGTCGCGGCGATGGGCGCCTTCTTGTCCTTCTTGAACCAGGGCATTGGATGACAGCTTATCAAAAAAGGACACGACGGCGCGCAACCGGCGCCGGCAATCTACGGCGTCCGGGGCACGTAGTATTGCGTTCCGCGGCCCAGGGTCTTGATTTGGCGAATCAGATCGTCGACCGCTTCGTCGCTGCGACCGAAATCGATCTGCGAGGTTTCCACCACCAGCAGCGGCGTCGCGGTGTAGTGGAAGAAGAAGTGCTGGTAGGCTTCGTTGAGGCCCCTGACGTATTCGGGATCGGGACGATACGCCTGCTGCTCCGGATCGCGCCCGCGCTCTTTGAGCCGCTTGATGAGCACGTCGGTGGGCGCCTGCAAATACACCACCAGGTCGGGTCGCGGGATGTCCCGCGACAACAAATCGTAGAGGCGCTGGTAGATGAACAGTTCGTTGTCGTTCAGATCCAGGTACGCGTAGACCCGGTCCTTTTCGAACAGGTAGTCGCAAATCGCCACCTGGCTGAACAGTTCCGTCTGCCGCAGACCCGACAGCTGCCGATGACGGTTCAGCAGGAAGAACAACTGCGTCTGAAAGGCGGCCCCCGGGCGGTCCTGATAGAAATCTCCGAGGAAGGGATTCTCCGCGTCCTCGAGAATCGCGGTGGCGTCCACACGCGCCGCCAGCCGTTCGGCCAGCGCGGTTTTTCCGACGCCGATGGCGCCCTCGATAGCCAGATATCGGTAGTCCAACAAGGCCGAGTATACCGACCGCGTCGCCGCCGAAGCAAGGCGCGGTAACATAGACGAACTGTGAAAATCGAGCGTCTTGAACTGAGATTGCTGCGGCTGCCGCTTGTGCGGTTCTTCGAGACCAGCTTCGGCCGCGTCTACGACCGGACGTTTCTGCTGACGAAACTGGAGGGCGAAGGCGCGTGCGCCTACGGTGAGTGCGTCGCCGACGACACGCCCTATTACAGTTCCGAAACCACCGACACCGCGTGGCAGATCATCAGCCAGTTTCTCGCGCCGCTGGTGCTCGGCGTGAGGTTCGCCCATCCGCGCGACGTGTTTCCGGCGATGCAGCGCGTGCGGGGTCATCACATGGCCAAGGCCGCGCTGGAGATGGCCGCGTGGGACCTGTTCGCCCGGCAGCAGGGCGTGCCGCTGCACGAGGTCCTGGGCGGGGTGCGAACCGAGATCGCCGCGGGCGTCTCGATTGGCATTCAGGACTCGCTCGATCAGTTGGCCGATCGGGTCGCCGCGGAGTTGGCCGACGGGTACCGGCGAATCAAGATCAAGGTGAAGCCGGGGTGGGATGTCGAGGCGGTGGAGATGATCCGTCAACGCTTCGGCCCGATCCCCCTGATGGTGGATGCCAACGCGGCGTACACGATTGACCATGCCGCCCACCTGGCGCGGCTGGATCCGTACCGCTTGATGATGATCGAACAGCCGCTCGATTACGACGACATTGCCGATCACGCCGCGCTGCAGCGTCAATTGACGACGCCGATCTGTCTGGACGAGTCGATTCATTCGGTCCGGGCCGGCCGCGACGCGATCGAGGCGCAGGCGTGCCGCATCATCAACATCAAGCCGGGTCGGGTCGGCGGCCACGCCGAGTCGATCAGGCTGCACGATCTGTGCGCGGCCAGGGGCGTGCCGGTCTGGCACGGCGGCATGCTCGAGTCTGGTATCGGGCGGGCCCACAACCTGCATCTGTCGACGCTGCCGAACTTCTCGCTGCCCGGCGACGTCGCCGCCAGCCGACGCTACTACGAACCGGATCTGATCGACCCGGGCATCGAGGTGCAGCCCGATGGCCTGATCCGGGTGCCGGACGGCCCGGGGATCGGCGTCCACGTCATCGACGAGCGGGTGGAGCGGGCCACCCTGCGTCGAGCGGAGTTCTCGTTGTGAGCGCCGGGACCCGCGCGGCGTTCTCGCGTTCGCCGACGCGCGTCGTGCTGGCGGGATTGGCGATGACGGTGGCGGCGTGCGCCGGCGCTGTGGCGCTGGCTTCAGCCCAGTCGCCCAGCCCTGTTGCGCCTCCGACCTACGAGCAGAAACTTGCCTGGATGCTGCGGCTCGAGGACCAGCGGATGCTCCGCGATCCGCCTGCGCCGATGGTCGCTCCGGTTCCCGCCGGCAAAACTTCGGCGGCCCGGAAGGCTTCGGCTCCGCTGGTGGTCGCGCCGTCTCCGGATCTGGTGCGCTTGAGTGCCGACGAGGAAGCCAGGGTCCGTCGGCGGGCGGCGCTGGCGATCGGTCGCGTTGGCCTGGCGGAGGGCGTTGCGCCGCTGGCGCGGATGCTGGCAGCCGACGTGGAGCCCGAAGTCCGGCAGGTGGCCGCCTTCGCGCTGGGTCTGCTGGGGCAGCGGTCGGCGATTGAGCCGCTCCGGCTGGCGCTCAACGACGCCTCGCCGATTGTGCAAGGTCGCGCCGCCGAGGCGTTGGGTTCGATTGGAGACGCCGCGTCGGCGTCGGCCGTCGCGACGATGGCTGCCAGGAATTTTGCGGCGAGCAGCGTGGCGTTGCTCGATGCTGACGACCTCGGCTACCCGCAGCCTGCCACCGCCGAGGCGTTTCGGCTCGGCATCTACGCGCTGGCCAGGCTCAAGTCGTACGACGCGCTGGCGTCGGTGGTGCTTGATCCGGCGGGACAGCCGCGGGCGCGATGGTGGCCGGTTGCCTACGCGCTGTCGCGCACCGACGACACGCGCGCGGCGCCGGCCTTGACCACCCTTCTGGGCGGCGGCGGCAGCCTGACGCGTGCGTTTGCCGCGCGCGGTCTGCGGACGCTCAAAGACGGCAACGCCCTGGGCGCGCTCTTGCTGCGGGCGCAGGGCTGGCAGGAGGATCCACGGGCCGCGGTCGAAGCGATTCGGGCGGTGGCGCAACTGGGGAGGCCGGAGGCCGCGCCTGTGGTGCGCGGCCTGCTCGACTCGCGGATGATGGACCCCGGACTGAAGCTCGAGGTCGTCGCGGCGCTCGGGTCGCTGGGCGATGCGGCCTCGGCCGATCGGCTGATCGATCTGGCGGCGGACGTGTCGCCGGCGCTGCGCGCCTCTGCGTTGCGGGCGCTCAGCCAGGTCGCGCCCGAGGCGTTCCTCATGGTGTTATCGGGTCTCGATGCCGATCCGCACTGGAGCGTGCGGGCGGCGCTGGCGACCGCGGTCGGTGCGCTGGCTCCAGCGGTTGCGGTGCCCCGGCTGAGGGCGATGCTCGCCGATCCGGACGCGCGCGTGCTTCCGGCGGTGATCGAGGCGCTGTCCAGGCTCCGCCCTGCCGACATCGGGCCGACCCTGACTGGCCTGCTGAAGCACGACGATGTGATCGTGCGGGCGGCGGCGGCCACCGCCATCGGCGAGCTGAAACCGCCCGGCGGCGAGGGCGCGCTGGCCGAGGCCTACCGCGCGGGGATCGGCGACCGGATGTACCAGGGTCGGACGGCCGCGCTGACGGCGCTGGCCAAGTTCGGCGCGGGCGCGGCGATGCCGGTCCTCACCCACGCGCTCTCCGACCCCGACTGGGCGGTGCGCGTCAAGGCGCTGAGCCTGGCGCGAGAGCTGGATCCTGGCACCGATCGCGGCGCGGCGATTCGTCCTGCTCCGGGGATGCCGAGCGAACGCTATGCAGCGCCGGCTCTGGTGTCGCCCATGGTGTCGCCGCATGTGTTCATCGAAACCGACAAGGGCACCATTGAAATCGAACTGGCCGTGCTCGACGCGCCGTTGACGGCGGCGAATTTTCTCGCCCTGGCGCGCAGTGGAGCGTTGTCGGGCGTGGCCATTCATCGCGTGGTCGCGAACTTCGTCGTGCAGGATGGCGATACGCGCGGCGATGGCGAAGGCAGTCCCGGGTACACGATTCGGGACGAGATCAACCAGCGCCCGTACCTGCGCGGGACCGTTGGGATGGCACTCGACTGGGCGGATACCGGCGGCAGCCAGTTCTTCATTACGCACTCGCCGCAACCGCATCTGGACGGGCGCTACACAGTGTTCGGCCACGTCGTGTCCGGCATGGAGTGCGTCGATCGGCTGCAGCAGTGGGACGTGATTCGCCGCGTGCGGACGTGGGACGGCATCGAGTTGACGGTCAAGTAGCGTCCGGGCGCGGTGCGTCGAGAGGCGTCGTCGTTCGACTCGCCATGACGGCCAGGATCGGCTTCCGGCGCACGGGGCCGGTGGTGCTGGCTCAGTACGAAGTCCTGAGGGCACACATACGTCGCGGTATGTGTGCTTCGAAGGACTCAGCTGACCAGCGCGTGGAGGAACGACCGCGACCGCGACTCGATGCGCCGCTTGCCTGCGCGTTTGGCGGCATAGAGGGCCTTGTCGGTGCGTTTGATAATCGCTTCCGGGGTATCGCCTTCGGCCCAGGTGGTGACGCCGCCGCTGAACGAAAACGACACGAAGCGCCGTTCGCCATCCACGTCGTATTCGTACGAGGGCGAGATGCGGCCGAGCGCGTCTGTCAGGCGCTCGCGGGTCTTCGCCGTGGATCCGGACTGCAGCAGCAACGCGAATTCGTCACCGCCCCAGCGGGCGACCATGTCGCCGCCTTCCACGCTGGTGGCGAGAATCTGGCCGGCGGCGACCAGCACCCGGTCGCCGACCTGGTGGCCGTGTTTGTCGTTGACCTGCTTGAAGTCGTCCAGATCCACCATCGCCACGGTAAACGCCGCGGAGGTGCGGGCGGCGTTGGCAATCCATTCCCGGAGCGCGACGTCGAAGGCGCCGCGGTTGGGCAGGCTGGTGAGCGAGTCGGTGGCGGCTTCGGCGCGCGCCGCCTTCAGGCTCTGCTGCAGGGCCTCCACGCGCGACGACAGCAACTCGCAGTGCTTCGTGTCGGTCTCTTCGCGTCGAGCCACGGCCTGCTTGAGCGAGACGATTTCGCGCGACAGGTGGCGCTTCAACTCGCGGATGTCCTGGATTTCGACCATGCTCTCCATCGCGCTGGTCGACCGGTTCAACTCGGCTTCGAATTTCTTCCCGTCGCCCCGCAGCGTATTGACGACCTCGCGCAGCAGCCGCATCAGATCGGTCAGTTCGGCTTCGCGGTCGGCCCGTTCGACGCGGACCTGGTCGAGCAACGCGTCGCAGTCGGCGGCCACCTGGTCGGCGACCGCGGCAAGTCCGCCTGGACCCGGGTCGACGCGCAACAAGGCGCGCCACTCGGCGACGTGGCTGCGTACCGCCGGCGCCCGCCGTGACGCCGAGTCGGGCACGTATTTCCCGATCATGGCCAGCAGTTGATCGGCCAGAGTGAGCAGGACCGGCACGGATCCGGTCGGGCCGGGTTGGTTCAGGGCGAGTTCGATCAATTCGCTTGGCACGGATCAGCCTCGTATGGTGACGACCTAGACGGGGAATCGGCTGATCGGGCGGAAACATGAGTCGCGGCGTACAAAAACAAAGGGGGCGACTGCCGCCCCCTCGCGTTCACGACTGAACAAGGCTTAACGCTTCTTCGCAGCCTTCTTCGTCGCTTTCTTTGCAGTTTTCTTCGCCATGGTGATCCCCCCCTTCGGCGTGTTTAGTGGTGAATGAAAACTCCCGGTGACCGGGAGGAGCGCGCAAAAAAAACGGGGGTGACGTCACCCCCGCTCATCAGGTGAAGCGCTTAGCGCTTCTTGGCCGCTTTCTTGGTGGCCTTCTTCACAGTCTTCTTCGCCATTTGTCCTCCTAGGATTGTAGCTGCCCAGCTGGTTTCCGTCCCGACGCGATCACAAGCACTGGGCTGAGCAATCCAGGCTCATACAATATGTAGATTATGGGTGAGAAAAAATTGATGTCAAGCACAAAGTGACAGACGTCGATCGATTTTCTCTCGACGTGCCGGACGCGGCGACTGCGGACGGGATGTCTGGGGCGAGGATCGCGCGATCGCGCGATCAGCGGCGAAGCCGCGCCAGGGCGAGCGCGGCGGCATCTCGGGTGGCCGCGTCGGCGCCGCGTACGCGTGCGGCCCACTGGTAACTCGAGAGGGCGCGCTCGCGATCGCCCGCCGCGTCGTAGAGGCGGCCGCTTCCGACACAGGCGGCCGCGAGCATCGGCGCGGGAGGCGCCGGGCGCGCCTGGATCGCCCGCTGGTAGTCGGCCAGCGCGCGTGGGCGATCGCCGGAGGCTTCGAGCGCCCGCCCGCGACGGTAGCGATGCACGCCGTCGCCGGGACTGATCGCCACGGCGCGATCGAGCCGTGCGATCGCCTCGCTGATCGCGCCGCGCTCGAACTCGCGCCATCCCTCGAGCGACAGCCGGTCGGCGTCCGCGGCGCGCGCGTCCGGCGTGCGGGTCTGCGCGTCGAGGGCGGCCTTCCGAATCCCGCGCGGATCGTCGGCGGGGGCACTGGCCTGCGCGGCCCGGTACTCGGCGACCGCCTTGGCGCGCTCGCCGAGCCGGTCGTAGGCCTGTCCCAGTCCCAGATGGGCTCTGGCGACCGCGCCGTACGGCTTGACCGGCTTCCGCTCGACGATCGGGCGCAGTTGCTCCACGGCGCGATCGGCCTCCGCCAGCGCGCTGAACTGCTCGGCGGCGCCGAGCCGGCCCCACGTCTCACCCAGTTCGGCTTCGGCCAGCGTGCCGCCTCGGGCCGCGGCGATCAACTCGAGGTAGATCGTCAGCGCCGCGAGCCGGTCGCCCAGATACCCCTCGTGCACCTGCGCGAGATTCAGCCGGAACATCGGATTGCCCGGGTACCGGGTGCGTAATTGCTCAAGCAGCGCCAGCGCGCCCTCCGGATTCTTCTCGTACCACAGGTAGACGAAGTGCAACTGGTAGGCCGCTTCGCTCTTGAGCAGCACCCCTTGCGTTCCGGCCTGCACCATCTGCCGCAAACCCTTGACTTTGTCCCCGCCGGGCAGCAGCAGCAGCCAGCGCAGAAATTTGAGCGCGGCGGGCGCCGCGTCGGCGTAGTACTCGTACATGCCGATCCCGAAATTCGCATCCTGGATGAGGGGGTCGAGCGACAGCGTCTTCTCGAGCGCGCCCTTGACGCGTTTCCCGTCACGCGCCGCCGCCAGGTACTCGTCCCGCTGGGCGTGGTACTGGACGCGCGCCCCGTACGCCGCGCCCAGATAGAACCAGGCCTCGGCGCGCTGCGGGTCGCGGACCGTCCACCGCTCGCACCCCAGGATGGTTTGCTCGATGCTCGTGTTGAAGGTCTGGTCGAGGCTGTGGTTGTCCAGATCGAGATAGAGGCGCCACCAGAGCGAGGCGGCGCGGACCACGTCGCACGCTTCGCGTGGGGCCGGTCCGCAGGCGCGCGTCAATTCGGTCTCCGCGGCCTCGAAGTCCGCGTTGTAGACCAGGTCGTACGCCTTGGCCAGCCCGTCCGGGCTGGTGAGGCCTTTGACTGGCGATTGGGCGCCGTGCCCGGTGAGGGTCGACGCGAACGTCAGGACCAGGGCCGCCGCGGCCCATCGGAACTGGCGCGGTGTGGTCATGATGCGGCGGTGCGGATGTCCTGTTTGTCGGCGTGCCGTTCGATCGCCAGCGCGATCAGGCGATCGATCAGCGCGGGGTACGCCACACCGCTGGCGCCCCATAACTTTGGATACATGCTGATGGTGGTGAAGCCCGGGATGGTGTTGATTTCGCTCACGAACCACTTGCCGGTCTCGCCGTCGAGCAGAAAGTCGATGCGCCCCATGCCCGCCGCGTCAACGGCGAGAAACGCCTCGATGGCCAATCGGCGCGCCTCTTCGACCTGCGCCGGCGTGAGCGACGCCGGGATGTCGAGCTTCGAGCCCTCGTCCAGGTACTTGGCGTCGTAGTCGTAGAACTCACGCGACGGAATCACTTCACCGGGCACAGACGCCTCGGGCCGGTCGTTGCCGAGCACGGCCACCTCGATTTCCCGGGCGTGGGGCACGGCGGCCTCCACCACGATCTTGCGGTCGTACAGCGCGGCCAGATCGATCGCCTGTTCCAGCCCGGCCTGATCTTTCGCCTTGCTGATGCCGATGCTCGAACCCAGGTTGGCGGGCTTGACGAACACCGGCCACGTGAACTCGTGCATCAGTTCGGCCACCACCCGCGCGCGATCCGCCAGCCAGTCGTGCCGCTTCACGATGGCGTGCGCCACGGTCGGCAACCCGCGTGCGACAAACAACGCCTTCATGACGGCTTTGTCCATCCCGACAGACGAGGCGAGCACGCCGGCGCCCACGTACGGGAGGTTGGCGAGTTCGAGCAGGCCCTGGACCGTCCCGTCTTCGCCACCCGGGCCGTGCAGGACCGGAAACACGACGTCGAGGTGCATGCCGTGCACCACGGCCGACTCAAGCGCCGTGTCGTGCCCCCCCTCGCTGCCGCGGCCTCTCCGCTCGATGGTCAGCAACGCCTGGTCGGCATTCGGGTAGGCCACCAGGTGCGCCTCCCGCGAGATGCGCGCCTGGCGAGATTCCTGCTCGCGGACGTACTCTTTGGCCTCGGATTCCGAGAGCGCCGCGGGCAGCCGGTCGGGCACGATCCAGCGGCCCTGCGGCAGCACGTAGAGCGGCACCGGGTCGTAGCGCTCGCGCGACAGGTTGGCAAAAACCGACGAGGCCGATCGGATCGAGACGAGATGCTCGCTCGAGCGGCCACCGAAGACGACGCCGATGCGGATCTTTTTCACAGACGTCTAATATATCCTACGGTCCATCATTCGTGGTGCTCGCACCATCACGGTTCGGCGTTCGACCAGACTAATACCTATGTCTTCTGTCCTTTCGTTCCGGCTGCTGGCGACTGACGGCGCCGCCCGGCGAGGCGAAATGACCACGGCCCACGGCCTGGTCCAGACGCCGGCCTTCATGGCGGTCGGGACGCGCGGGGCGGTCAAGGGGTTGACGCCGCGCGACCTGGTGGCCGAGGGGGCGGAGATCATCCTGGGCAACACCTACCACCTGTGGCTCAGGCCAGGCGACGGCGTAATCGCGCGCCAGGGAGGCCTGCACCGGTTCATCGGGTGGAATCGGCCCATCCTCACCGACAGCGGCGGCTTCCAGGCCTTCAGCCTCGGCGAGCGACGCGTGATTGCCGAAGAGGGCATTCACTTCCGGTCGCATCTCGACGGGTCGGCGCACCTGCTCACGCCGGAAGGCGCCACCGACATCCAGGCGCAGCTGGGTCCGGATATCGCGATGGTGCTCGACGAGTGTCTGGCGCAGCCGGCCGCTCCGGCGGCCGCGCTCGAATCGACCGAGCGAACCGCGCGCTGGGCGCGCCGCTGCCGGCAGCGATTCCTGGCCATTCAGGAGCGCGGCCTCGGCCAGGAGGCCTGGTCGGGGGACGAGACGATCAGGTCCGGGTCGTCGGGGCCGGCCTCCGGTTGGCCGCGGGTGTCGAATCCCGGTCAGGCGCAGTTCGGCATCATCCAGGGCGGCGTCGACCCTGTCCTTCGCACGATGAGTGTCGAGCGAACGCTGGAGGTGGGCTTCGAGGCCTACGCGATCGGAGGCCTGAGCGTGGGCGAACCCGCCGACACGATGTACGCCATCGTCGAGCACACCGCTCCGCAGCTTCCTGCCGATCGCCCGCGGTATTTGATGGGCGTGGGCACGCCGGCCGATCTGGCGGAAGCGGCGGCGAGAGGGATCGACCTGTTCGACTGCGTGATGCCTACCCGCAACGCGAGGAATGGCCAACTGTTCACCAGCACGGGCCGGCTGAGCATCAAGAACGCCAAGTATGCCGAGGACGGCAGGCCGCTCGACGAGCAGTGCGCCTGCTACGCGTGCCAGCATTTCTCGAGGGCCTACCTGCGGCACCTCTTCCTGTCGGGCGAGATGACGGGCGCCATCCTCAACTCGGTGCACAATTTACGCTTCTACCTTGACACGATGGCGCGAATCAGAGAGGCTATATCTTTTGGATCGCTGGGAAATTTGCAGCAGGCACTACGCTCAACCTTTGCCCGCCCGGTTATTGACTCATGATTGAACTTGGTTTCGTCTCCCGGAGCTTGGTGCTGGCGATGGCCGCTCAAGCCGACAGCGGCGCCAGTCCTTGGGTGCAGCTGATCCCGTTTGCGCTGGTGCTGGCCATTTTTTATTTCCTGATTCTGCTGCCGATGCAGCGGAAACAGAAGAAAGTGCAGCAGTTTCTCGACGCGCTCAAGGTGGGCGATCGGATCGTGACCTCGAGTGGCATCTACGGCCAGATCACGAAACTGTCCGACAAGAGCCTTCAAGTCCAGATCGCCGACAAGGTCCGGATTGATATCAGCCGCGCGGCGGTGGCCGGGTTCCAAGGACAGGACCCGGTCGCGCCCGAATCACCGAATCAGTAGATCTTTATGAAGAACCTGCGCATGAGGGTCTTGACCTCGCTGGTGGTGCTGGCCGCCGCGGCGTGGTTTTTCTATCCTCTCTATCCCTATCCGTTCGAAGGCGTCCGTCTCAAGCTGGGGCTCGACCTCAAGGGCGGCGTGCATCTGGTGCTCCGCGTCAACACCGACGACGCGCTGCGTCTCGATACCGAGACGACGATGGAGCAGTTGCGCGAGGCGGTGGACGGCAAGGGCATCTCCGGCGCGGTGCTGTCGGTGGTCACCCCGACCCAATTCAAGGTCGAGGGGGTCCCGCAGAGCCAGGACGGGGCGTTCCGCGAGGCGGCCAACGAGGTGCAGGCCTCGTTCAACCGGGAATCCGGGGTGGCCGGCACCTACACCTTCTCGATGAAGCCGAACATCATCGTGCAGTTGCGGGAAGACGCGGTGACGCAGGCGCGGCAGACCATCGAGCGGCGCGTCAACGAACTGGGCGTGGCCGAACCGGTGATTGCGCAGACCGGCGCCAACAACGACCAGATTATTGTCGAACTGCCCGGGATCAGCGACGTGGCGCGCGCCGAGGAAATCATCCGGTCGACCGCGCTGCTCGAATTGAAGATGGTGGAAGACGGGCCCGGGGGCACCAAGGAAAATCTGCTCCAGTCGCGCAACGGCGCGATTCCCAACAACATGGAAGTGGTGCCGGGCGCGGCCGATTCGTCGCAGCGGGGCGACCGGGCCGAGACGGTGTTCTACCTGATCCGCAAGGTGGCGGTGGTGACGGGGCGCGACCTGCGGAACGCCAAGCCCACCATTGATGAGAACGGCCGCCCGGCGGTCAGCTTCTCGCTCAACCAGGACGGCGCGAAGAAATTCGGCAAGGCCACCGGCGAGAACATCGGCCGCCGCCTGGCGATTATCCTGGACGGGCGGGTGCAGTCGGCGCCGGTCATCGAGGGACGGATCAGCGACGAGGGCCGGATTTCGGGCGGGAGCTTCACCCAGCAGGAGGTGCAGGATCTCTCGCTGGTGCTGCGGTCCGGCGCGCTGCCGGCCTCGCTCACCTATCTCGAGAAGAACACGGTCGGCCCCACGCTGGGCGCCGATTCGATCCGGTCCGGCATCATCGCGTCGGCGGTGGGCCTGATTCTGATCGTGGTGTTCATGCTGGTCTACTACAAACTGTCGGGCGTGAATGCGGTGGTGGCCCTGGGCTTCAACCTCGCGATCCTGCTGGGCCTGATGGCCTACATCGGGGCGACGATGACGCTGCCGGGCATCGCCGGATTCGTGCTGACGATGGGCATCGGCGTGGATTCCAACGTCCTGATTTTCGAGCGGATCAAGGAAGAACTCGCCGCGCAGCGAGGCGTGCGGCAGGCGCTGGACGCCGGGTTCAGCCGCGTGTTCCTCACGCTGCTGGACACGCACATCGCCTCCTTGATCTCGGCGGCGTTCCTGTTCCAGTTCGGCACCGGTCCGATTCGCGGGTTTGCCACCACACTGTCGATCGGGTTGCTGTCCAACCTGTTTACGTCCACCTTCGTCTCGAAGACGATTTTCGAACTGGTGCTGTCGGGCCGCAAGGTCCAGACGCTGAGCATCTAGCGAACCACGGCTGGCATCATGCAGATTTTCCACAATCCGAACTACGACTTTCTCCGGTGGCGGTGGCACGCGCTGATCCTGTCGTGGATCATCATTGCGGCCGGGATCGGCGTCATCGCCACCAGGGGGCTGGCCCTGGGCGTCGAATTCTCGGGCGGCACCATTGTCATCCTCGAGTTCGACACCACGCCCACCATCGATCAGATTCGATCGGCGCTCGACGCCCAGAAGGTCGGCGGGGGCGGGCAGAACATTGTGGTGCAGCGGTACGGATCCGAGACCGCGCGCCAGGTGATGGTGCGGTTGCCGCACTCGGGCGAGGAACAGGGCACCAGCCTCACCAGGACCGCCGACGAGGTCGTCAAGGCCGTCAAGGACGCCAACCTGGGCGGGTTCAAGCAGGTCGGGTCTCAGGTGGTGGGGCCGGTGGTCGGCCGTGAACTGACGCAGAAGGGTCTCTGGGCCACGATCTTCTCGCTGCTGGGCCTGTTGGTGTACATCGGCTTCCGGTTCAGGCTGAGTTTCGGTGTGGGCGCGGTGGTGGCCACGTTCCACGATCTGCTGGTGACACTCGCGTTCCTCGCGTTTTTCCGCTACGACATGTCGCTCAACGTGATCGCGGCGCTGCTGACGGTGACCGGGTACTCGACCAACGACACGATCGTGATTTTCGACCGGGTCCGCGAGAACCTTCGAGGCATGCGTCGCGACGCGATTGGCGACGTCGTGAATGCCTCGGTCAACCAGACCCTGGGCCGTACCGTCATCACCGCGGGCACGGTGCTGATGAGCGTCATCGCGCTGTATCTATTTGGCGGCGAAGTGCTCAAGGGGTTCGCCTTCACGATGATCGTCGGGACGATCACGGGCACCTACTCGAGCGTGTTCATCGCCGCCGCGATCGTCACGTTCTGGCGCGGCAAGAACGCGCCGCGTGTGCCGGCCGCAGCCGCGGCCGACGTGGCACCGAAGAAGAAGAACGGCAAGCGGGACCGGGCCTAGCGGATGCAGCGGCGCGGCGGGGATTCCCGCCAGGCCGACGCACCACGAGACGCGCGCGGCACGGGCCGACGCACCACACGGGCGGACGCGCCACGCCGGGGCGCGCAGCGCGACAGCGATCGAGACGCAGCTGATCCCGGAACAACAACCACGAATCGGTCACGAGGAGACAAACATGCGGTCAATCGGGAACGACGGGCCGTCGCCGCGGCGGCGCGCCTGGGCAACGGCGTTGATGCTGGTGGTGTTGCTATCGTCGATGGGGAGCCTGGTGCTGGCGGCAGCCCAGCAGGCGCCGCAGGCCGACCCGCCTCAGGCGGCCGCCGAGCACCACGGCGGCGGTGAGGCCAATCTGGTCCTGCCCGATCTGTCGCAGGCCACCTTTCTCGGCACCAACGGCCGGACGTTGCTGATGTTCGGCCTGGTGGTGTGCGCCGGCGGACTGCTGTTCGGCTACTTCATCCATCACGACATCAAGAAGCAGCCCGTGCACGCGTCGATGGCCGAAATCGGCGACCTGATTTACGAGACCTGCAAGACCTACCTGCTTCAGCAGGGCAAGTTCATCCTGATCCTCGAAGTATTCATCGGGGCGGTCATTGCCTTCTACTACGGGTTCCTGCTGCAGTTTCCGCTCGAACGCGTCCTGATCATCCTGGCGTTCAGCCTGGTTGGCATCGCCGGGTCGTATGGCGTGGCGTGGTACGGCATCCGCGTCAACACGTTCGCCAACTCGCGCACCGCGTTCGCCAGCCTGAAGGGCAAGCCGTTCGCGATTTATCACATTCCGCTGCAGGCCGGCATGAGCATCGGCATGATGCTCATCAGCGTTGAGCTGCTCATCATGCTGTGCATCCTGCTGTTTATCCCGGGCAATTACGCGGGCCCGTGCTTTATCGGCTTCGCGATCGGCGAATCGCTGGGCGCCGCGGCGCTGCGCATCGCGGGCGGCATCTTCACCAAGATTGCCGACATCGGGTCCGACCTGATGAAGATCGTCTTCAACATCAAGGAAGACGATGCCCGGAACCCCGGCGTCATCGCCGACTGCACGGGCGACAACGCGGGCGACTCGGTGGGCCCGAGCGCCGACGGCTTCGAAACGTACGGCGTCACCGGCGTCGCGCTGATTTCGTTCATCCTGCTGGCCGTCAACCAGCAGCAGGTGCAGGTGCAGTTGCTGGTGTGGATCTTCCTGATGCGCGTCATCATGGTGATCGCCAGCGGCTTGTCCTACGTGATCAACAACGCGATCGCCAAGGCCCGGTACGGCACCGCCGACAAGATGAACTTCGAGGCGCCGCTCACCTCGCTGGTCTGGCTCACCTCGTTCATCTCGGTCGCGATGACCTACGTCGCGTCGTACCTCCTGATTCCGGATCTGGCGGGGGACGTCACGCTCTGGTGGAAACTGTCGACCGTCATCACGTGCGGCACGCTGGCCGGCGCGATTATCCCTGAGGTCGTCAAGATCTTCACCTCGACCGAGTCGGCCCACGTCAAGGAAGTCGTCAAGGCCTCGCGCGAAGGCGGCGCGTCGCTCAACGTGCTGTCGGGTCTGGTGGCCGGCAACTTCAGCGCTTACTGGCTGGGCATCGTCATCGTCGTGCTGATGGGCACCGCCTACATGGTGAGCACCATGGGCTTGGGCGCGCTGATGATTGCCCCGGCGGTGTTCGCGTTCGGCCTGGTCGCGTTCGGATTCCTCGGCATGGGACCGGTGACCATCGCGGTCGATTCCTACGGGCCGGTCACCGACAACGCGCAGTCGGTGTTCGAACTGTCGACGATTGAGCAACTCCCCGGCGTCAAGGAGCAGATCAAGAAGGACTTCGGCTTCGACGTCGACTTCCACCGGGCCAAGGACCTGCTCGAGGAAAACGACGGCGCCGGCAACACGTTCAAGGCGACTGCCAAGCCCGTGCTGATCGGGACGGCCGTGGTCGGGGCGACGACGATGATCTTCTCGATTATCGTGGTGCTGACCAACCGGCTGCAGCCCGAACTGGTGACCAACCTGTCGCTGCTGCACCCGCCGTTCCTGCTGGGGCTGATTGCGGGCGGATCGGTGATCTACTGGTTCTCGGGCGCCTCGATGCAGGCCGTGTCGACCGGCGCGTATCGCGCCGTCGAGTTCATCAAGGCCAACATCAAGCTGGAAGGCGTCACCAAGGCGTCGGTCAGCGACAGCAAGAAAGTCGTCGAGATTTGCACCCAGTATGCCCAGAAGGGGATGTTCAACATCTTCCTTACGGTGTTCTTTTCCACGCTGGCCTTCGCGTTCCTGGAGCCGTTCTTCTTTATCGGCTACCTGATCTCGATTGCGCTGTTCGGCCTGTTCCAGGCGATTTTCATGGCCAACGCCGGCGGGGCGTGGGACAACGCCAAGAAGATCGTGGAAACCGAACTCAAGGAAAAGGGCACGCCGCTGCATTCGGCCTGCGTGGTGGGCGACACGGTTGGCGACCCGTTCAAGGACACCTCGTCGGTGGCGATGAACCCGATCATCAAATTCACGACGCTATTCGGCCTGCTGGCTGTCGAACTGGCGGTCAAGCTGGGCGTGGACGCCGGCCTGGGGGTCACACGGGGGCTGGCGGCCGTGTTCTTTCTGGTGTCAACGGTGTTCGTGTGGCGGTCGTTCTACGGGATGCGGATCCGCTCGTAGGGCATGCGGGCCGACACGGGGGTCGGCCCCTTCCGCTGCCTGTTGGCGAGGGGGCTTTGGCCACCCCGGACCGGCTTGGCGGCGGCAGATAGCCGAATTCTGAACTTCGGTGTCTAACTATGACAGGGCGGTGGTATAAGGTCGGACCGCGGGGCGTATCTTTATTGACACCTCGAGTTCGACTGGCTATAATCCACCACCTTCGTGCTTCGGTTCGAGACGACGTTCCGACGATCGTCCTCCCCGAAAAAGCGAGAGATGTTTGCTCAGCGGGAGGCCCTGGGTGAGCGTGCTCGCCGCGGACGGTGCGAGTCTGACGGGCCTTGTAAACCGTGTGAGTCGTTGAGTTTAGGAGGGAAGACCGGTGCCACGCGACATGTTTGGGGATGTGACAAATCCCTCTATCACGCTCGGGAGCCGGAAGTGGTATACGGTTCCGCTCTCGATCCTCGTCCATACGCTGCTGATTGCGTTGGTGGTGATCATCCCGTTGATGGCGGCAGACATTCTGCCGACCGTCCCGACGATGATGGGGTTCGTGGCGGCTGCGCCACCTCCCCCCC
>Ga0194060_10000587_pt1 | contig 26509 bp, 26 predicted proteins | sample SepL225m_MetaG_FD_163427 | JGI IMG/M metagenome (GOLD analysis project Ga0194060, IMG submission 163427) | Anoxic zone freshwater microbial communities from boreal shield lake in IISD Experimental Lakes Area, Ontario, Canada - Sep2016-L222-5m | ecosystem: Environmental > Aquatic > Freshwater >... | reverse complement strand
ACGTGATCCTGGTCGGCACTACAAGCTGTTTTTGGCTTTGTGAGTATGTAATATCAGCAAGTTAAGAGTCAAAATTGGGCAAATTTTGGCCTTTTTTGACGATAATTGCGAAAGTCGGGATAGAACTCCCCTTTGCCTTTTACTTCCGCCATGGCGAACTTGCTCAGAAAATCAACTCTCCCTCAGCGCATCAACAATACTGATTCTCCCGGCTCGGAGCGCCGGAATAAGGCCGCCGGCCAGCCCCATGACCATCGAGAAAGCGATTGATTCGAGGGCGGTAGTAATGGTGAGACTGAATGAAAAGGAGAGTTCTGAAAAACTCTGCCAGTTCATGGTGGAAATGGTGAGTAGTTGCAGGAATGAGGCGCAGAACAGACCGGCCAATCCGCCGATCAGGCCGAGAATCAGGGCTTCAGAGAGGAAGGCGGCCAGTATGCTGGAGCGCTGGAAGCCGAGCGCCCGAAGAGTCCCGATCTCCGCAACGCGGTTCGCAACCGAGGCGTACATGGTAATCATGGCGCCGATTATCGCTCCGAGAGAGAATATTATGGTCAACGTCATCCCGAGTATGTTGAGGAATTTGGACATCGCCTCCGACTGATCCAGATAGTAACGCGGCTCGCGCTTCGCCTCCAGTGTCAGGCGCGGATCGCTCTCAATCTGCTCTTTGAGCTTTTCAAAGTTGTTGCTGTCGGCCAGCCTGAACAGCATTGAAGAGTATACCGGCCTGCGGAAAGCCTGCATGAGCTGATCTACATCACCCCATATCTCCGAGTTGAATCCGGTCGTGCCCCCCTCAAATATCCCGACAACGGTCCAGTCGCGCATCCCGAAGCGGAGATGTTCTCCTATGCCTGTCCCCTGAAAGCGGCGGGCGATGCCGGATCCGGTCATGATTTCGGAGGATCCGGGCTGCGGCATCCTCCCTTCGACGAGCCGCACTTGCGGCCGTAACGCCAGTGAGATGGAAGATACCCCGCGAATGACCACGTTTGAGGGCTTATTGCTCCCCCGTTTGGGGAGGTTGATCAAGACTACCAGTTCCTTGGACAAAAGGCGGCTGCCTTCGGAACCGATGGTGATTCCTGGCAGGCTCTCGACCAGATTTGCCTGCAATCGCTCCACGCCGCTCTGTACTTCGGTTTGGGCACCCTTTCGTATTACAACCACATTGTCCGGAGATCCTGTCTCCACCAGCGTTTTCTTCAAACCGTCAGTCAGCATCAGAGTGGCCGCGAAGACCATAACCACCAGCGCCATTCCGGACGCGGTCAGCACGGTGGTCATCCGTCTCGTCAGCAGGTTACGCAGGCTGTATGAAATTGGTATTCTCATCTCAGTTATCCGATACGCCGCAGTCCGACGGCAATCCTGATTGTTGCGGCTCGCCAGGTGGGGAAAATCGAGGCCGTGGCACCTACCAGAATGGCTGCGGAGAGCTGCAGAACAGTGGTGGTCGTGGTTACCTGAAAAGTCGGGAAAAATTGTGAAAGCTCCTTTTCAATGAAGAGAGCGGCGGGAAAGGTGCCGAGAATCCCGACAACACCGCCAAGAGTGGCGATGAACAGCGACTCGCCGAAAATTGCGGCAGCAATATGATGCCACTGGAAGCCGAGTGTTTTCAGGGTGGCATACTCCGAGATCCGTTCACGAGCGGTCATGGCCATGGTATTGGCCGCCACGACCATGATAATTACAATCACAACATATGAGACGATCTTTATAGCGATCATGATCGCCTGGGTCATGGCGACAAAACTGAGCTGGAAGGCTTTTTCCGTCTCGGTCATGGTCTCAGCGAGAGAGTTTTTGAACGAGGAGTCGATTGCCTGCGCCACCTCGGCTGCTTTTTCCGGGTTGGATACGCCAACAATGTAGATTCCGGCCTGATCGGCACGTCTCGGGATGGTGCGGCGAAGCGTTTCATTTAAGTAATCCCAGTTGAAGAAAAACTGGGTTTCGTCGGTACTCCTCTGGGCTCCGCGATAAATGCCACGGATAACGAATTCCCACTGTCCAGGGAAGATAGTCCCCTTTAGAATGACCCGGTCGCCAAGCTTCCAACCATACGTGGCCGCAAGCTTTTGGCCGACAACGGCCCCCTGGCGATCCAGCAGGAAACCTTTTTGCTCTTCCGGCGAGAGGAGAAATTCTGGATACAGGTCGAGAAAAGCCTGCGGCTCGATAGCAAAATTTGGAAAGAAATTTTTCTCCGAGATGTAGATTCCGCCGAACCAGTTCATGGCGCCAGTCCTTGTGACTCCCGGAATCTGGCGGATGCGCTCCTTGTATGAAATCGGTAGGGAAAAAACCAGTGAAATGGCGTTGCGGGAAACCAGTCGGGTGGATGAGGAGGACTCGACGCCGAGATACCAGAGTCCGACCAGGGTGCGCAGTAGTCCGAAGGCCAGGATGGCGATCGCCACCCCGGTTACCGTCAGCAGGGCGCGGAGTTTGTGGCGGAAGGCGTTGCGGAGGATGTATTTCAACATGAACATGTCAGCCGTCCGCAAGCAGCCCTTTTTCCAGGTGCCGGATAATATGGGCTTTTTCAGCGGCACGCGGATCATGGGTGACCATGATTATGGTCTTTTGGAAATTCTGTACCAGATTATCCATCAGGGACAATATCTCTCCAGCGGAGACGCGATCGAGATCCCCTGTCGGTTCGTCGGCAACCAGGATAGCAGGGTCAGTCACGATAGCCCGCGCTATGGCAACGCGCTGCTGTTGGCCTCCGGAGAGTTGTGAGGGGCGGTGATCCATGCGGTCGGCCAGATTCACTATTTCCAGAGCGGCCTCAACATGTTCGCGTCTCTCCCGACGGGAGAGTCTGGTGAGAAGAAGCGGCAGTTCGACATTTTCGTAAGCCGTCAGCACCGGTATAAGGTTGTAAAACTGGAAGACGAAGCCGACGTTTACTGCTCGCCACCTTGCCAATTCCGTCTCGCTCAAGGTTGTGATCTCGCAGCCGCCGATGATGATACTGCCGCTGTCGACCTTGTCAATGCCGGCAACAAGGTTTAACAGTGTACTTTTGCCGGAACCGGAAGGCCCCATCAGGGCAAGAAACTCGCCGGATTGAATGCTGAAACTGATATCCTCAAGTACCGGAACGATCTGATTGCCGCGCCGGTACGATTTGGTCACATTTCTGATGGTGACGATGTCTGAGTTCGCGGCCATCTATTTCTCCGCCACGCTGATTTTTTTGCCGTCCTTCAACTTGTCCAGTGGACGCAGTGCCACCTTGTCTCCAACTTTGACCCCGCTTACTTCCACCTGTTCGCCAAAACGTGCGCCGACCTTTACCGGTCTGATTCGGACATATCCCTTGTCCAAGAAATAGACTGAATCGCTGCCGTTTGCCTTGACTACTGCCGCCGGGTTAACAACTGTTTTTGCCTGTTGATCTTCTGCGGAGGCGGGGCGGGAAAGGATGGCGACCTTGGCGCTCATCTCCGGCAGAATGCGGGGATCGTTCTCCAAAAACCGGACTTTTACCATCACGGAAGCTTTTGTCCGATCGGCGGTCGGTACGATGGTCTGTAATACCCCTCTGAAACGGGAGTGCGGCAGAGCATCCAGCGTTATCTCGCACGGCTGCCCGGTCTTGATCTTTTCCAGATTTGATTCTGAGACATCCGCCTCAACCTGTAGAGAGGCCAGATCGGCGATGGTTACCACAGCGGCCTTGGCATTGGCGGCCGAACCGAGAGGTGTGATGATGTCTCCTACATCGGCATTCTTGGTCAGGACGACTGCGTCAAAAGGGGCGCGTATCAGTGAGTAGTCATATGCAATCCGCGCACCCTGCAGAGAGGATTCCGCCACGCGCACCGCCGCCTCGGCCGCGGCGACCGCAGCCTTGCACCTCTTAAAGCGTGATTCGGAGGTGTCGATATCCGACTGTGAAACTATCCCCTGGCCACTCAACCCTTTCAGCCGATCATGGGACTGTTTCGCATCGTCAAGCTCAGCTCGTGCCTGGTCAACATTCGCCCTGGCATTTTGAACAGCGGCTACCCCCTGGTTTACGACTGCATCGCTGTCGCGATTCTCCAGCCGCGCTATAATCTGTCCACTGGTGACACGGCTCCCTTCGAGGACGCCAATCCAGTCAAGTCGCCCGGTCGTCTTTGAGGCAACCGCGGCCTTGCGCTGTGCGACAACGTAGCCGCTCGCATTCAGAAGTGTGAATGTTTGCGTCGGGTAAACCAATGATACGGTTGCTGACTCAATCAGAACGCCCCTCCTCTCAAGCCCCCAGGCTGCAGCAATAATTACAAGCAGCACTGCCGCAGCAATGGTAACCCAGCGTGTTCTGCCCTTGGCTGTGCGGTGAAAAACCGTCTTGTCGATTTTTAATTTACTTATAGAGTCAAGGCTCATTATGTTAGTTCCTCCTGCCGCATGAATTGAGCGGTTCAATGTTCACATCTATACACTATTTTCGGATTGTTTTACTACCGGAACTCTTCAAAAGAGGCGTATTTCAAGAGCACTCATCCATCAATCTAAAAGGACTGATTTTATCCTGTTGACAAGATTCATATTGCCTGATATTTTTCTAGGGTAAGCTTCTACTCTAATTTTTAAGGAGAAAATCCCCATGTGTCTCACCACTCTTGTAACTCAGGCCGCCCCGGATTTCACTGCAAATGCTGTAATGCCGGATAACAGCTTCGGCTCTATCACTCTTTCCGCACTGAAAGGTAAATACGTCGTACTGTTTTTCTACCCGCTTGACTTTACTTTTGTCTGCCCGTCTGAAATTCTTGCCTTCAATAAGAAGGTATCGGAATTTAAGTCAAAAAACTGCGAACTGATCGGTGTTTCGGTAGATTCAAGATTTACGCACCTTGCCTGGAAAAAGACCGCTATTGAAGATGGTGGCATTGGCAGCATCCAATATCCGTTGGTTGAAGACCTTAACAAAGAAATTGCCAAGTCATATGGTATCCTTCTGGGTGGTTCTGTTGCCCTGCGCGGTCTGTTCCTGATTGATACAAAAGGTGTCGTCCGTCATTCAGTCATCAATGATCTGCCGTTAGGACGTAATGTTGAAGAAGCTCTTCGTATGCTTGATGCTCTGAGTTTTGTCGAGACTCACGGAGAGGTTTGTCCCGCCAACTGGAAACAGGGTGAAGAGGCTATGAAACCGACAGCTGAAGGCGTAGCTTCGTATCTTGCCAAACACTCAAAATAGTCGCTCATTTGAAAACTGCTTGACTTTACTGTGTTAGTTTTTCTACTATGCTTCAAATTGTAAAGGCTATGAAGAGGAGTAGTAACCATTTAAATGCTTTTCAGAGAGCCGGTGGTTGGTGTGAACCGGTAGGCATTGTGGTGAACTCGCCTTGGAGCCGCTCCGGTGAATTTGGTAGTCGGAGCCGTGAACCTGCGTAAATGGTGAATCAAGGCCTGCTGTTTCAGGCGAATTGGGTGGTACCGCGGAAGGTTCAAAACCTCTGCCCCAAATATGGGGTGGAGGTTTTTTTTGAACTAAATTCTGAATATTTGCAGTTATTTCGCAGGATACTGAAAGGGGAGAAACAATGGCAAGAGCAGCGAAGAAAGAGGACCGAAAGATTATCAGAATTTTTGATACGACGCTGAGGGATGGAGAACAGGCGCCGGGAAACAGCATGAACATGGAGGAGAAGCTGCGGATAGCCAAACAGCTGCAGAGACTGAATGTTGATGTCATTGAGGCTGGGTTTCCGATTGCGTCCGAAGGGGATTTTGAGGCGGTTAAAAAAATAGCCCAGACTATCAAAGGGCCGGAAATTGCCGGTCTTTGCCGCTCCAACGAAAAAGATATCGACCGTGCCTGGGAAGCTCTGAAATATGCAGGCGAAAAAGGGCGGATTCACACTTTTATTGCCACTTCAGATATTCACATGAAGTACAAGCTGCAGATGGAGCCGGCCAAAGTCCTGGCATCCGCAGTTAAAGCCGTAAAGCGGGCCGCTTCATATACCGCCAATGTTGAGTTCTCATGCGAAGATGCCGTCCGCACCCGTTTGCCGTTCCTTGCTGAAGTTGTTGAGGCCGTTATTGCCGCCGGTGCGACAACAGTCAACATTCCGGATACGGTCGGCTACACAATCCCTGACGAATATTTCAAGATCATAAAATATCTAAAAGATAGTGTACCCAATATCGGTAAAGCGATCATTTCCGTTCACTGCCACAACGATCTGGGGCTTTCGGTGGCCAACTCAATTGCTGCCATACAGGCGGGCGCAGGTCAGGTCGAATGCACGATTAACGGTATTGGCGAACGAGCCGGCAACTGCTCGCTGGAAGAGTTTGTCATGATTCTCAAAACCCGCAAAGACATCCTCCCATTTGCCACCAACGTCGTGACTGAACAGCTTACGCCGGCGAGCCGTCTGTTAACAGCAGTCACAGGTATTTCCGTACAGCCGAATAAATCTATTGTAGGTGCAAATGCTTTTGCCCATGAGGCCGGCATCCATCAGCACGGCATGTTGATGGAAAAAACCACTTACGAAATTATGACTCCAGAATCGGTTGGTCTTCTGGCCAGCGCGCTGGTTCTGGGCAAACATTCCGGGCGTCATGCCTTCAAAAAGCGTCTGGAGGAACTGGGGTATGATTTGGATGACGATAAAATCAATCGCTCCTTTGATCGCTTCAAGGAGCTGGCGGATCTCAAAAAAGAGGTGTTCGATGAAGATCTGGACGCCATTGTTACCGATGAGGCACGTGAAGAGGATCACTTCAAGCTTGATCACGTCACAGTCACCTGCGGTTCATTTGCCGTTGCGACAGCAACTGTTCAGATGCAGATCAATGGTGTTACATTACGTACCGCAGAACTTGGCGACGGTCCGGTTGATTCAACGTTCAAGGCCATTAAAAAGCTGACCAGGTCAAAATCAAGACTCACACAGTATAACGTTGGCTCTATCACAGGAGGCACTGATGCTCAGGGCGAAGTAACCGTCAGGGTAAGTGAGGGGGGACATACTGTAGTGGGTAAGGGCTCCTCAACCGACATTATTGTTGCTTCGGCCAAAGCATATATACATGCCCTTAACAGGTTGAATAACAAACATAAACGCCTTACAGACGCTGTCTGACGCTGCTCGTGAGGGACTGGCTATCCGACTTCTGTATACTCACGCATTCTGAACTCGGCGCCTAGTGATTCTGCCAAGCTTTTGCAGGCCTCAATATCAACGCCAGGAATCGTGACGGCAGTAGCGACTACCTGCGGAATATGAGACGACGCCGAGCTGATAAAGTTGCAAACAGCGGTAAAACCTGATTCACCGAAAGGGGTGTCGCATAGCCTCCGGTACGTTGCATTATTGGGGGCATTCAGGCTTACTGAGATGCTGTCAGCCAGTCCTGCCAGCTCCGGCAGAATATCTCGTCCGTGTAACCGGTTGGCCTGACCGTCGGTGTTTATACGGATGCGGTAGCCTCTCTGCTTCATTGCAGACGCCACCTGCTTGACCAGATCAAGGCGGATTAGTGGCTCACCAAAGCCGCAAAATACCACTTCATCAACACCTTCCGGTTGACCGATTGCCGCCATTACCTCTTCAAATGAGGGCTCGCTGTTAAGCAGCAGATTGTGACCCTTAACCGTAAAATCGTCAAATTTCGGGCAGAAACTGCAACGGTTTGAGCAACGGTTGGTGATATTGAGGTAGAGTGAGTTTCTGATCTTATAAGCAATTTTTGCCGATTGATCCCAGAGGTTGATACCGAAAAGATCTCTGGCGTTTTTGGTCGTAACGCGGGCGACATCTTCAAGAGAGAGCCCCTTGACTTCAGCTACTTTTTCCGCAGCCAGTCGCACGTACGTAGGCTCGTTACGTCTGCCGCGATGCGGGATCGGTGACAGATAGGGGGAGTCGGTTTCGACCAGCATATGATCAATACTAACCGCCCGGACAACATCATGCAGGCTCTGATTGTTGGCGTAGGTGATCGTCCCTGGAATTGAAATATGAAACCCGAGCGTAATAGCTTCAAGAGCCATTGCAATATCGCCCGAAAAACAGTGCAGCACACCCTTTCTAACTGTCTCTTCCCTAAGAATAGTCATAATTAGGTCATGGGCTTCGCGATCGTGGATGATAACCGGCTTGTTCAGTTCGTCAGCAATCTGCAAAAAACTGCGAAAAACTAACTCCTGTACGTCGCGCGGCGAACGATCCCTATAAAAATCGAGTCCTATTTCACCGATTGCAACGACTTTTTGACTGGAGAGGGCAAGAGTTCTGATTGCATCGTAACAGGTATCAGTCACACTGGCGGCATCATGCGGGTGGATCCCGACAGACGCGTACAGTTGCGGATATTTCTCGGCAAGTTCGACCGATTCCTGGCTCGATACGATGTCGGTGCCGACTACCAGAATGGCGGCTACACCTGCATCTTCGGCTCGCTTCAGCATATCTGCAAAATCACCGGCGTAGTCACGGTAATAAATATGAGAGTGAGAGTCGATCAGGAGAGGTTTGTGTGACATCACTATCCTTTTACCTCTTCTTTCAAACCTTCGATAACCGCTTTGACCTCAGCAATCATATCAGCGGCCTGGGCTGATTTTTCATATTTCAGGTATTTTTCAAAATAGTTGATTGCGTCTGCCGTACGATCCTGATCCATACATATTCCACCGAGCGTTAGGTACGCCATGCTGTAGGAAGGATCACAGCGAACCGCCTCAAGGCATTCATTTTCAGCTTCTTCCAGTTCTTCCAGATCGTAGTACAGTTCCCCCAGGTTAAAATGCGCCGCCGGGTCTTCGGGATCGATTTCCACGCCTTTAGTGAAGGCGGCAATCGCGCCGTCAATATCTCCCTGCCCATAAAGTGTATCTCCAAGGGCATTGAGCGCAAACACGTTATCCGGTTCAAGCTCAAGTGCCCGCTTAAAGGCCTTTACCGCATCATCTGTACGATCCTGGCTGTTATGCACCAGGCCGATGCTTACAAGCGCATCAGCATCATCAGGGTCTATTTCCAGGACTTTTTTGTAGCAGCTGAGTGACTCTTTATGCTCCCCCGCTTCCAGCAGCATATCCCCAAGAGTTGTCAAAGCGTCGGCATCTTCAGGTGACAACTTAATCCCGGAGCGATAGTGCGCAATGGCGTCATCGATTAATCCGTCTTCTGCCAGTGCATCGCCAAGGTAGAACCAACTGTCGGGTATGTTTTGGTTGTATTTCCAATACTCTTCAAATACAGCGATTGCCTGTTTGATTTTCCCATGGTCAAGGTGATCAAGGCCTTTTTTTACCGTCTCATTCAATTCTGTATCGCTCATACGCAGTCCCTCTTGTTAAATTTATTTTTTCGAATATCGAATCAGGTAATCAGATCTACGACTAACCCCTTGATACCGATGATTTTGGCGGTAATAGCAATATTGTCTTTATTCTCTTTTACGATGAGATGGTAGAGTTGATCCGCCTCCCGGTTTATTACCGTTATTATTTCATGATACTGTGGATTTTGCGGGGTTCCTCCAACTTTTTCCAGCCGGTATGCCTCTGCACTGACTCTTTTAGCGATTTTACTCAACAGGTCGCGAAAACTCTGCAAGTTCTCAATAGTCGGTTCTGAGGTGAGCAGATTTCCTGCCTTCTCAATGTTACTTCTGAGGGTTTCTATATCTTCTTGATATTGATCAATCTTTTCTTCTTGATTACTTAATTCTTCTGCAAATAGAGAACTCATGATTTTATTCATCGGTGAGTTGCTTTTTCTGTTTTTATCAAGCTGCCGCAGTGATGACGAGTCGACAATTCGCATGGTTTGCCTCCAGTTGATGATAATTGGATTTGCACAGTATCATGATAATAATCAGCCGGCAATTGATGCAAAAAGACAACAATAAAAAAACAACATACAATGGGACCAGAAATCATATCTCAGCCGTAGTTTCATAACCTGATCATATCCTCATGCTGCTCGTCATGCGGATTGATATGGATCATCACGTCTCCGACCCCCGGATAGCGTTCAAAAATCAGTTTCTTTACATTCGTTGCCACATCGTGTGACTCCTTGACCGTCATGTCCGGATCCATCTCTAGCTTAAGATCAACAATCATGTACTGTCCAGAGCGGCGGGCACGCATTTCATGGACGTGTTCCACCCTCTCAACACTTTCTGCCAAGGCCTGCAGAGCATCTACAAAATCTGCCGGAGCGGTGCCATCCATCAAATCGTGAGCGGCGTCGCGAAACGTCTGGTAGCCGATATGCAGGATAAAAAATGAGGTTAAACCTGCCGCAAGCGGATCCATAATTCCCAGTCCGAAAAAAGCGCCAATAACACCGATCAGTGTAGAAACCGAGGTAACGGCATCTTTACGGTGATCCTTGGCTATTGCAAGGAGAGCCGGGCTTTCGAGTTTTTTGCCGGCTTTTGTAGAAAATCGATAGAGCCACTCTTTGATCGCAATGGTCACGGCTGCGGCGGCAACGGCAATCCACCCTGGTGATTTGAAATGCCCTGCAATTATGGAGATAATGGATTCGTAGAGTATCCATCCGCCGGTTGCAGCGATAACCAGTGAAACAAGAAGCGCCGCCAGGCTCTCTGCACGACCGTGCCCGTAAGGATGGTTGGCGTCAAACGGCTGACGCCCAAGCTTAAGAGCCATCATGGTCGCAAAAATTGCGACAAAATCGCACGCACTCTCGAAGCCGTCCGCGAAAACCGCATCAGAGTGCCCCCAGTATCCGGCTGATAATTTAAGAACCATCAAAACGGCGTTGACCCAGAAACCAATTTTTATGATCCGGTCGGCGCTGTCAAAGCGTTCATCCCGTTGCATCAAGCCTCCGCTTTTCGAATCGCTTTTATCTTCAACTGCAGGGTTGTCGTGTTGTTCCAGATGTTATCTTCCGGGAAAAAGGCGATATCAAGCGGCCCATCTGTCGGACATTCCGCCTGACTGAACGCAATGGCAGAAACAATCTTCTTACCGGCAGAGATCCGGAGTTTCAGATGACTGTCTCCGACTATCCGGCGCTCTACAACCGTAACGCCACGCAACATCAAGGTCGGCTCCGGATTGCCTGCGCCAAACGGCTCCATGCGACGCAACTCTTTAACCAAATCAAGATTCACCTCGCTCGGATCGACTTCCGCATCTACGTCAAGGAGCGGGACAAGTTCTGAATCTCCAAGCATTCTGGTGGCGACCACCTCGAATTCTGATGCAAAGGTTGAAAGAACTTCAGATCTCAAGGCGATTCCTGCCGCATACCGATGCCCGCCAAAGTGCAAGAGGTGCCCTGAACAGCTGGTAAGCGCCTCCAGCAGGTGAAAGCCTGGAATACTGCGTCCTGAGCCCTTGGCATTTCCCTCTGCATCAATGGCAATAAGCAGCGTCGGGCGATGATACCGCTCAACCAGTCTGGATGCAACAATACCGATTACTCCCTGATGCCAGTCGCTGGATGCGATGACGATACTTTTACGAGAGGGGTAGCGGCCATCCCCTTCAACCTGTGCAACTGCCTGCTCCAGAATGCTGCGTTCAACGGACTGACGCTCTGCATTAGCGGCATCCAGTTCGTCGGCAATTGCAGCACATTCAACCGGATTATTATTCAGCAGCAGGTCTACGCCAGGAACCGCACTTTCCATACGGCCGGCGGCGTTAAGACGCGGGGCCAGCCTGAAGCCCACCTGCCCGCATGAAATGGTCTCTTTTATTCCGGCCACCGTTTTAAGAGCTTTTATACCCGGCCTGAGACTCTGTTCAAGCTTTTGCAGCCCATGGTAGACGTACAGGCGATTTTGTCCAGTAAGCGGCACCACATCTGCGATGGTGCCAAGAGCAACCAGATCAAGCCAGTCGCGCAGATCCGGTTCGGTACCGGGACTGAAGAGCGCTTCCTGCCGCATGCGACTCCGCAGGGCAACCAGGAGATTAAAAGCGACACCAACTCCGGAGAGCAGTTTAAACGGATAGGCGCAGCCGGGCTGCAGCGGATTCACAACTGCGGCTGCGTAAGGAATGACCCCCAGAGGGGTGTGATGGTCAAGTATTATCAGATCAACACAGGCCTGTCGGCAAAAATCAGCCTCTTTTACCGCCGTAATACCACAATCAACTGACATGATGAGTGTGGCACCGAGATTGATAATCTGCTGAAGTGACGCTTCGTGCAGGCCGTAACCGTCATTAAATCTGTTGGGGATGAAATAGGTGCAGTTGAGACCGACCCGGCGCAGGAAAGAGACCAGCAGGGCCGTGCCGCTGATGCCGTCGACATCATAGTCTCCGTAGATGCAGACGGTTTCGTTGTTTGCCCTGGCTCTCAGCAATCGCCCAACGGCTGCATGTATACCTTTTAACAGGAACGGGTCCGGCATTGATGAGAGCGACGGCTGAAGAAACAGTTTCCCGGTCTCGGCACTGTCTATACCTCTGCTGACTAAAATCCGGGCGGCAACAGAACTGACACCAAGTAACTGTGCGATATTCGCTGTTTTTGCTGAGTCACTATTTGTGATTACCCATTTTTTCTGCATCCGGTGCGCATCCTGTCAGCCTTTGAATTGTCAAAAAAAATCCCCCGACGAGCGGAGGATTTTAACCGTTATTTGGCGGCGGGGGGGGCTTCGCCGCCCCCCTGCATCATACCCTTGATCTGCTGGGCAGACGCCCCGTTCGGCTCTATTTCCAGCACCTTTTTCCAGTAAGGACGAGCCTTTACATGATCTTTCAAGTCGAGGGCATAGACCAAGCCGGTATTAAAAAGACTCTGCACATGTTTTGGGTCATAGCCACTGGCTTTTGCAAAATTGGCCAGCGCCTTGTCGTACCAGCCGATTCTCCTGTACATAATTCCCTGGTCAGTCAGCACATTGGGATTGTTAGGGTTGATCTCGAGCGCTTTACTGTATGCGTTAATTGCTTTCTGAGGTTGATCGGTATCAAAATAGTCGTTGCCGAGTGAAATCCAAGCATTAACATTTTTTGGGTCCTCTGCAACTATTTTTTCTGCCTGAGCAATGCGCTGCGAGTTATCAACCGGTAAACCGCCGGGCTGAACTTGTGAAACAGGCTGCTGTACTTTGCCGGCATTGCTGATGCTGAAGATAAGATAGCCGCCAAGTAATCCGACCAGGAGTGCAACTACCGCTATCAGGGTTGATTCTTTGTTCATAAGAGTCCTTTCCGCAGAGATTCTATTACCGGTTACGCAGTTTGGGTTTTCTTTGCCAAAGCGCGGTTTTCAAGAAGCACCACAATCGGGCTGGCTACAAACACCGATGAATAGGTGCCGACCAGCACTCCGATTAAAAGGGCTAATGAGAAGTCGTGGATGACCTCGCCGCCAAACAGAAAGAGAGAAGCAGCCGCAAGAAAAACTGTCAGTGATGTAACAATCGTACGGGAGAGCACTTCGTTGATGCTGTCATTAAATATGGTGTTCATCGCGCCTTTCAAATTCTTATGCAGATTCTCACGAATCCTGTCGAAAACAACAACCGTGTCGGTCAGAGAATAACCGGCGATTGTCAGTACTGCGGTTATGAAAAGCAGGTTAATTTCCTTGTTCATCAGGTAAAAAACGGCAAACATCGCCAGACAATCATGCATGGTGGCTACTGTTGCGCCTATGCCGAATTTAAAATCGAAACGCCAGGCAATATAGAGAATTATGCCTAACAGTGATAGTACCACCGCAATCAGCGTATCTTTCCTCAGCTTATCGCCGATGGAGGGGCCGATTTCGGTTGAACTCTCCACAGTAAACGCATTATCCCCAAACTCTTTTTTGAATGCGGTCTGCACCATTTCGGACGGCTTACCGACGGCTGCCCCGGCCATCTTTACGAGCAGCTTGTTGCCATCCTTTATTTCCTGAAGATCGGCTTTCGCAATACCATGCTTATGCAGCGCGGCTCTGGCGTCCGCAATAGCGATCGGCTTGCTGAACTTCAGCTGCATGGCTGTGCCGCCTGAAAAATCGATCCCCATATTGGCTGCACCGCGACTGACCTGAATGACCCCAATAATGCCGACAATCGCTATAATCGCCGATATGATGAAGGAAATATTCCGCATACCGATAAAATCTATTCTTGTTTTCCCAAGAAGTTCCATGAATGGTGTTACCCCCTATATGCTCATTTTATTAACTTTGCCCTTGTGGAGAAACAGGTCAAAGGTCACCTTGGTACCGATCAGTGAAGTAAACAGGTTGATGATAACCCCCAGGCTCAAGGAAACAGCAAAGCCTTTTACCGGACCGGTGCCGAACTGGAACAGAACTGCCGCAGTAATCAATGTGGTGATATGGGAGTCCATGATCGTCAGAAACGCCTTGTCATAACCGGCATCCAGAGCGGATTTAGGGGATTTGCCCAATTTAAGCTCTTCTCTGATACGCTCAAATATGATGACGTTCGAGTCAACCGACATTCCGACCAGCAACACAATCGCGGCAATACCGGGCAGAGTCAGAGTAGCTCCAAGAGCTGACAGAGCCCCCATCAGGTAGAGGATGTTCAGTACCATGCCGAGGTCAGCAATCAGTCCCGACAGTTTGTAATAAACCGCCATGAAGCCGACAACAAGGAGCACCCCGATAAGTCCGGCAAACAGCCCTTTATTGATGGAGTCTTGGCCAAGGGAGGGGCCGACGGTGACATTCTGGATTATTTTGACAGGTGCCGGCAGCGCCCCGGCTCGCAGTACGATGGCAAGGTCAGATGCGGATTTTTCGGTGAAACTGCCGGATATCTGGGCACTGCCACCGGAAATCCGTTCACGGATAACCGGGGCCGAATGAATGTTGTTATCAAGAACGATGGCAAACCTCTTCCCAACATTTGCGGCCGTAACCTGATCAAACAGTTTGGCCCCCAGCGAATTAAATTCAATGGCGACGTACGGCTGGTTAAACTGAGAATCGATCCTGACCTGAGCGTCAGTCAGCAGGTCGCCGGTGATCATCGGTTTTTTCTGGACGACGAGCGGAATTTCCGAGACGGCGCCGGTTGTACGATCAACGGTCTTTTCTTTTAGCAGTTCCGCATCATCAGGAATCGTACCGGATGTCGGCGAAATGTCCTCGCGCACCATCTTAAAGTCAAGCCGGGCGGTGCGCCCTATCAGATCGATTGCTCGCTGGGGATCTTTTATGCCGGGCAACTGCACAACAATATGGTTAATCCCTTCGCGCTGGATGGTAGGCTCAGAAACGCCGAACTGGTCAATCCTGTTGCGGATTGTCTCAAGAGCCTGCTGAACCGCTTTATCCTTACGATCCTGAGCATCTTTTTCCCCTACCCGCAGCGTCATGGCAACAAAACCACCCTCGTCAAACGTCGGGCTCTGCTCATAGGTCGGATATTTGTCTTTGATCAGTTTCAAGACGGTATCGGCAGTTCCCTTTTCATAGACCACGACGGTAACCTTGTCGGAACCGCTTCTGGTAATCCGTTTGAAGCGAAGGTTTTTACTGTTCAGAGTATCTTCGAGATCCGTAGCTACAAGGTCAAGTGAGCCTTCAATCGCTTTCTGGGTATCTACCTCCATTACAAGATGCGTCCCCCCCTGCAGGTCCAGTCCCAGATGTATCTTGTCTTTGGGCAGAAAGGTTCCCCACCAGGATGGCAGTTTGCTTACCAGAGTCGGGGTCAGATACAGAAACGACAGCACTACGAACAGAGCTATCAGGCTTATGCGCCAGCCGGTTTCTTTTGGCATAAGGCTTGTTCTCCTTTTCAGATTTTGAACTAATCCTTCTTGATTGCTGCGATGTAGCTCTTGGTTATCTTGATATTTACGTTGTTTGCGATTTCAAGTGTCACAAGTTCGTTTTCGACGGCGGTTACCTTACCATGAACACCGCCTGCGGTGATAACATTATCTCCCTTTTTCATCGACTCAAGCAGAGCCTTGTGCTCTTTGGCCTTTTTCTGTTGCGGACGAATAAGAAGAAAATAAAAAATTGCAAACATGAACACCAGTGGAATTATCTGCTGAAATGCCGCCATACCCCCGCCGGCAGCACCCGCTCCGCCAGGTGCGCTCCCCATCGCAAAAGCCAATCCAAACATGTTGTATCCTCCCATTTCAGTATATTATTTCTGTTGCATCGCTGACATAAACTGCCTGCGGAATTCGTTGAAACCGTTATTTAAGATCGCCTCCCTGACTCTCCTCATAAGATCGAGATAGAAATGAAGATTGTGGTAGGTATTGAGCTGAGACGACAGAATTTCTCCCGACCGATACAGATGCCTCAGGTAGGCTCGGGAATAGTTTTGACATACTTTGCAGCTGCAGGCCGGATCAAGAGGCCCTCCATTCTCTTCATAAATCTTCGACTTGATGTTGACCCGCCCCTGACTGGTAAAAAGCATTCCGTTACGGGCATTTCTGGTCGGCATAACACAATCGAACATATCATAGCCGTGCCAGACAGCTTCAACCAGATCTTCCGGCGAGCCGATGCCCATTATGTAGCGGGGGGCATCCTGCGGCATCAGCGAGGAACAGCACTCCATGACCCCGTACATCTGCTCCTTTTCTTCACCGACCGACAGCCCGCCCAGCGCATAGCCGTCAAAACCGATGGAGCATATTTCACTGACGCTGCGGGCGCGCAGGTCGAAATGCATACCACCCTGAATAATGCCGAACAGCTGCTGACCGGCCAGGTGGTGCGCCTTTTTACAGCGCGCCGCCCATCTGGAAGTCAGGTCAAGAGAGCGGCTTACATAATGGTAATCGGCGGTTGCAGGCGGACATTCATCAAAACACATGATGACATCGGCGCCAAGCGCTTCCTGAATGGAGATAGCCAGCTCGGGAGTCAGCATATGATAGGAGCCGTCCAGATGCGACTGGAATTTGACCCCCTCCTCGCTGATTTTGCGCAACTCTCCGAGGCTGAAAACCTGAAACCCGCCACTGTCGGTCAGAATCGGCCTGTCCCAGTTCATGAATCTATGCAGGCCGCCCATCTGTTCGATCAGCCGATGTCCAGGTCTCAAATAAAGATGGTACGTGTTCGCCAGGATGATCTGCGCCTTAACAGCAATCAAATCTTCCGGCGTCATCGCTTTTACCGTAGCATTTGTGCCTACCGGCATGAAAACCGGCGTTTCAATCACACCGTGAGCCGTTTTCAGGGATCCGAGCCGTGCTTTACACGATGAATCAAAATAACTGACAGAAAAAGTTTCCGACACGCAACCTCTCTAAGTAATAAACATCGCGTCGCCGTAGCTGTAAAATCTGAATTTCCTGGCCACCGCTTCCCGATACGCTTCAAGAACGAATTCCTGACCTGCAAAAGCCGAAACCAGCATCAAGAGCGTCGACTCCGACAGATGGAAATTGGTTATCAGTGCATCAACAGCCTTGAAATCATACCCCGGGTAGATAAAAATATCCGCATCTCCGCTACCAGAGGCAACCTTTCCGTCGTTCTGCGCTGAATATTCAAGCGTTCTTGCTGACGTTGTCCCAACCGCAATAACACGGCCGCCCGCTGCTTTTGTCCTGGCCACGGCCTCAGCCGTCTCAGGCGGAATAACGTAGCGCTCCGTATGGATTTGATGTTCTTCAACACGTTCGACACGCACCGGCTGAAAGGTTCCTAGCCCGACATGCAGCGTGACAAAAGCTGTTTCAGCACCCCGCAAAGCCAGGCGATTTAAGAGTTCGTGGGTAAAATGAAGACCGGCGGTCGGTGCGGCCACCGCTCCAGATTCACGCGCAACAACCGTCTGATACCTCTCACGATCTTCCAGGAGGTCATTCCGCTGCAGATATGGGGGGAGCGGCACATGTCCCTCCCGCTCCAGCCAGTGAGAAAACGGCTCGTTTCCTAAAAAACGAACCTGCCAGTTCCCTGAATCCGAGCGAAAAAGAGCTGTTGCAGCCATGCCGGACTCAAGCAGAATTTCCTCACCCTTGGAAAGCCTCTTCGCCGGCTTTACCATACATTCCCAGCATTCATCGCAGCCACTCAGGCGTTGCAACAGTAATAATTCCACCCTGCCGCCGCTCTGTTTCCGCCCGAACAGCCGCGCCGGAATGACACGAGTATCGTTTAAGACCAGCAGATCTCCCGGCCTTAAATACCTTAGAAGATTACAAAAAACATCCTCTGAAACTGAAGCCGACGAACGGTCAAGCAGCATCAGGCGTGACCCGTCACGTTTTTCCGGAGGGTGGCGGGCGATCAGTTCCTGCGGCAGATGAAAGCTAAAATCCTTAACTAACATGGAAATCTGGCAGGTAATTTCAGCATTTAACGAATTTCAGAGAGCTTTTTCAACTGGGTGCCTGGATAGTAGTATGAGAGTATTTCTGTGCTTGAGAAACCGTCCAGAGCGCGCTGCTTTGAGCCCCACTGACACAGACCGACACCATGCCCGTTGCCGGTCCCGGAAAAGCTGATTTCATCATTACTGCTTTTCAGGGTAAAGCGGGTGCTTTTTATGACACCGTACCCGAGAGCTTTACGAAACTGGTCACCTGTGATCGTTATGCCACCTTTTGCCGCAAGCAGTGAAACATTCGAAGTTCGTCCCCGAGAATTGAGCGGGCCCGGTTTTATTTCGTACAAGCCTGTGATCTTGTAGCCGCCAATACGGAGCCGCTCTTCAATATCCTTCAAGGAGAGCTTGCATTCCCAGACTGTGCCGGAAGGCGAGGTGAGGCAATACAGACATTCAACCCCTTTGAGATAGGATAAAGAGGCTCCCCAGACGTTCTCGGAATCTTCGGTCCGTCCTCCGCAGCTGGAGTGATAAAAGGCTTGAATAATTTCGCCGCCAAAAGTCAGCACTTCTCCCGCAGTTTCAAGTACAGCGCGACGGGCCCGATTGTCTTCGATCAGAGAGCCATCGTAGACCTGATCAATTACTGACGACTCCAGATGATAAGGGGCGCTCATCCGGCTGTTTTTTCTGTTCAGCGCATATGTTCTGGCGATTATGGCCTGGGCTTTTACCGCTTCAATCGGCCACGCCGAAGATATTTCGCAATTAATCAATCCTACCAGATAATCTTCAAGCGGCAACTGGTTGACAACCAGAATGCCTTTGTCTGCCACGGACAGCTCTGCAAATCCCCTGTACGGTTTGTTATTGACATAGACTACGGAGGGGGACGAAAACGTCAGCCTCTGGTAGAGTTTACCTCCGGCCAGCAAGCCGTCTTTCTGGGTTTTCACCGTGACAGGAAGCGACATGGCGAGCGGCGCACCGACCTCATTGGTCACAAGAATCGCCTCACCAGCCACCGTCACTTCGGAGGCTGACTTAACAATGGCAATCCGGATGGTTTCATCCAGAACTGCAGCTTGTATCCTGTTTTTCCACGACCACGATAAAAGAGTTATCGCGGTAACGAGAAGGATCAATATGCGCATACGATAGAGTAGTTGCAAAACCTGGGAATAGAAACACATTATGCGGTGCTATGTCAATTTTTTTGATTGCCGGATTTTAAGGCCTGGTGTACTAATGGCATCATTTGTGTGACCAGCGGGAAATAAACGCAGAAATATTTAAAAAATCCTCTTCAACTCTGTGAGTTTCGAGTGACTCAGCTTCTCTCCGTAGACAATCTGCACGTCTCTTTTCCGGTTGAAAAAAACATTTTCAAAGCTGTTCGGGGGATTACGCTGTCTCTTACCAGCGGATCGGTGCTTGCACTTGTCGGCGAGTCGGGGTCGGGCAAGAGCATGACCGCCCTTTCAATTATGCGGCTTCTGCCGCAGCCCGGCTTTATAAGTTCAGGTGAAATCATTTTTGAAGGGCAGAGTCTCCTGGCGCTTCCGGAAAATGAGCTGCGCAGAATCCGGGGGCGGCGGATGTCTATGGTTTTTCAGGAGCCGATGACCTCGCTTAATCCGGTGCTTCGCATTAATGATCAACTGACTGAGCCGCTTCTGCTGCATGAGAAGATGTCGCGGCGTAATGCAGAGGAACGCGGTGTAGAACTGCTGACCTGCGTCGGGATTCCGTCAGCCGGCGAGCGGATGCGCGACTATCCGCACCAGTTAAGCGGCGGCATGCGGCAGCGTGTCATGATTGCCATGGCCTTGGCATGCCGCCCCACCCTTTTGATTGCCGATGAGCCGACAACGGCGCTTGACGTAACCATTCAGGCCCAAATACTGGAACTTCTGGGTGAGTTGCGGAAAACAGGCGGTTTATCAATCCTGCTTATTACCCACGATCTGGGAATAGTCGCGGAACGAGCAGACCACACTGCTGTAATGTATGCCGGCCAGATTGTTGAGTCTGCACCAACATCCGCCCTCTTAACAACGCCGCGACACCCCTATACTGTGGCGCTCCTTGCCTCTCTGCCGCAAAATGCGATGCCTGGAAGAGCTCTCTTTGCCATGCCGGGCCAGTTGAACGCTCTGGCGGACGACTCTGTTGGCTGCAGTTTTGCCGAACGCTGTCCGCTTGCAGAAGCCGCCTGCCGCACCGAAGCGCAACAGCTTCTGGAAGTCGCGCCATCACATGCAGTTCGCTGCTGGAAACAGTCATGAGCCGGCCACCACTGCTGACTGCGGTAGATCTGCGAAAAACCTTCAAGGTTTCCGGCCAAAATCGCTCAACCAGGTTTCTAACCGCTCTGGATGGCGTCTCCATGAACCTCGCAGCCGGTGAAACGCTTGGGATAGCAGGCGAATCCGGCTGCGGCAAGTCCACACTGGCAAAGACCATGGCCGGTCTGTCACAGCCGGACTCAGGAGAGGTTCTATACAAAGGAACTCCTTTGTCACAGCTCGGACAAAGTGACCGGAATGTATTTCGCCGAAAAACCCAGATGATTTTCCAGGATCCGTTTTCATCCTTGAACCCGCGCATGCGCGTTGGAGACAGCATTGCCGAACCGCTTGTCATAGCCGGAGTGCCGACGAAGCAGCAACGTGACGAACTTGCTCGGATCATGGTTTCGGTCGGCCTCCCCTTGGAGACGCTGAACCGCTTTCCAGATGAGTTTTCAGGGGGACAGCGTCAGCGCATCGGCATTGCACGTGCGCTCGCCGCATCTCCGGAAATTCTTATCGCCGATGAACCTGTATCATCACTCGACATCTCGATTCAGGCACAGATAATCAATATCCTGCTGCAGATGAAGCGTGATAACGCGTTATCCATGATGATCGTTTCTCACAATCTGCTGATTCTGCGCCACATCTGTGACAGGATTATCATCATGTACCTTGGTGCCGTTGTTGAGTGCGGCTCTGCTTCAGAACTGTTCAGCCGCTGCAGACATCCCTACACGGAAGCGCTTATCGCCGCAATTCCGGGAATGAGCACTTCAGCCGATTCAAAAACCAAGCTCTTGCAGGACGACCTACCCTCCGCTCTATCCATCCCGGCCGGCTGCAGATTCCACCCGCGCTGCCGCCACGCTACTGATATCTGCCGCCGCGAAATTCCAGCACTAACCGACTTCGCAGCGGAACACAGCGCAGCCTGTCATCTTAGTGAAGCGTTGTACGGCCAAAACTGATATTTCAATTGACTGTTTGATAATCCATATATACGATATTTAAAAAATAAGAAGGAGATCATTTGATATGGCTTTTGATAAAAACAAAAAGTTTGTTATGGAAGCTGATGTATTGAAGGTGCTTGGCCATCCGATCCGTTTGAAGATAGTTGCGGGGCTCTGCACTCAGGAGTGCAATGTTAAGCATATCTGGGAGTGCCTGGGACTGCCCCAGGCAACTGTTTCGCAGCATCTTTCACTGCTGAAGAACAAGGGCATCATCGAAGGCAAGCGGGACGGGGTAGAAGTGCATTACAGTGTAATCAACGATTTTGCCAGGAGAATTATTCAGGCGCTCTAAAGACGGTACGTCTATGCCGATTCCAGCAATTCCTTCACTGCGGCCTGAAGCTCAATATAGTCAAGCGGTTTAGAGAATGCCCGGTCAACTTTCAGCATTTTTACAATCCTCGTGATTTCGGGGATATTGAACGTACCCCCGCCTCCGGAAATGGCGATTATCCTGATATGCGGCGATTTTTGCTTAAGTTCCATAATTACACCGAGTCCGTCCTGTTCAGGCATTACTATATCGGTGATAACCAGATCATACTTATGGAGTCTGGCCAGTCGCAATCCAACCGAGCCATCCTCGGCTGTGTCCACCTCGTGACCATCCAGCAGAAGAACCTTTTTGACGAGGATGCAAATTTCATCATCGTCGTCAATTATAAGAATACGCGCCATATGGATTCTCCAATCAGTTTTAAAGTATGCATCTTATAAATTGCCCGGAAAACGAAGGACACTTTAGGCTTAGCAAAAATAAAAGTCAATGCTCAAGTATACTGTTTTAAGTATACAGTTAACTAATATTTTTTCACAAATATAAACTCTATGAAATGCAGTAACATGAGTAAAGGGGAGCGCCCCACTCTTCCACAAGGAGAAACTTTATGAGCATTATTAACAAGAGGGATCAGGATTATTTAAAAACCCTCACCATACTCTATGTCGAGGATGACACCGATACCAGAGAGCAGTTCAGCGAATTTCTGCGCCGTCCTGTCGGGACACTGATAACTGCTGAAGATGGAGTTGCCGGTCTGGAGGCTTTTAAAAAACATATCCCGGACATTGTGATTACAGACATCCTCATGCCGAGAATGGATGGTTTAACTATGGCCAAGGAAATTCTGGAGATGGTGCCGACTGTGCCGATTATTGCCGTAACCGCTTTTGAACAGACCGACTATCTGATGCGGGCAATAAATATCGGAATTGAAAAATATGTCACCAAACCGGTTAACAGCCACCTGCTGTTCGAGAGCATGCTGGCGTGCGCGCACCGCCTGAGAGCCGAGGAGCAGATCAAGCTGCAGCATCAGCAGGAGATCCGGGAAGCGTGGTCCAAACAGAGCAAAACGATCGCAATAATGGCCGGCGGCATTGCCCAGGACTATAACAACATGATGCAGGGTATCCTTGGTTATACCGCGCTGGCCATGATGTTACTGGAACCTGGCAGCGAAGCTGCCAGTTACCTTAAAAAGGTAGAAAATTTCTCTGAAGAAGTGAATAGACTTGGTCAGATGTTAAGAATTATAGGCTGCGATTTCAGCGAAGAGAAACCGAAAGGTGCGCTTATGCCGTGCATAATCAGCACGATCAAAAGCGTACTGGAGGGGACTGCCGTCTCTTTTGAGTGTAATTGCCCTGAGGAGCTTCCGGAGGTCAGATTTGACGAAGCCGGAATCGATTCCGTTTTTTCAGGGTTGGCAACAAATGCGGTTGAAGCCATGCCTGCGGGCGGAGTACTACAACTGACAACTCAGGAGGTTCAACTCTCCGAGCATGATGCTTTGCCTCTCAAACCGGGCGGATATATACAGATATCTCTGAAAGACTGCGGCGGCGGTATCCCCCCTGATCTCCTGCAAAAAATCTTTGAACCTTATTACAGCACCAAGCACAGGGCATCCAAAAGGGGAATTTACCTAAGTCTGGCACTCTGCCGCACCATTATAATGGCGCACGGCGGAGCTCTCACCGCTGAGTCGACAATCGGTCAAGGCGCCACATTCCATATCTGGCTGCCGACAGCCTGAACAGGAGTTCAACATGGCAGACGATAAGAATAAAACACCGGCACCAGATACACCAATCCTGAGCGGCATAAAAATCGAACAGCCGGACTACACTATCTATCTGCAGATACCGGAGAACGCCCTCGAATGCCGCTGCAGTTTTGTCCCGAATATTGAGAGTGCATTGCTGACCGTTGAAAAACTGCTTGATACCTTGAAAGAGTACGCGGCTTTGGAGATGATCGATCTGAGCGCGTGTGAGGATATTGTCGCCTCGGCTGCTGCCGGAAAACAGCAGTTCAACGTGCTGTTGGCTTGCGGAACCCCGCCGATTCCAGGTCGAGACGGATATTTCGAATTAACTGCGTCTCCCTCTTCGGAAGTGCATGGGGGCGATGACGACAGGTCAATAGTTGACATGTACATAGTCCAGACGTTTGTAAACGTAGCCACCGGCGATGAGATAGGGCGCATAATCCCGGCGGTACAGGGGACGCCGGGGCGAGATATCAGAGGAGAGCAGATTTTGCCGCCGCCATGCAAAGAGCTGAGCTACTCCCTCGGCAAGCGTGTACATCTAGATCCGGAGAGCGGGATTCTGACTGCCGCTTCAATCGGCCGTTTCTGCAACTTGAGGGGGGAGTTCTCCGTTGAGGAGGAGTTTGTCGTCAAAGGTGATGTCGACTTCAATGTCGGCATAATAAACTTCAAAGGCTTTGTCGAAGTGCGCGGCGATGTGCTCGATAATTTCGATATAACCGCGACCAAAGGGCTGACCGTCAAAGGCAACATTGGTGTATGCAACATCGTCAGCGACGGCAATATAACCTTTAACGGCATGGATGGTCAGGATAGCGGCAGCATCGTCTGCGGCGGCACGCTTCGAGCCCACCATATTCACTCGACGACCATTGAATGTGCCGGTGACGTCATTGTTGAAGTAGAAATTCATGACTGCACCATCAAAACGCTCGGACGTATCATCGTCAACAAGGACACCATCTCCGGAGGGTCGTACATTGCGCGGGGGGGGATTGAGGCGGGCAAACTGGGCTCACCGTCGGCACGGCATACAACCCTGCTGGTCGGTGTTGATTACCACTATGTCGAAGAGCTGAAACATCTGCTGTGGCAGCTGACTGAAACGCAGGCCGAGATCGGGGAGGCCCGTTCGCTGGAGGAAATAACCGAGCTGCGAAAGCGGGCGGCCACTTTGAGCGAGCGAATTGCAGCCCTCAGGGGTAAAACCGTTGCTGCGGCAAACGCCAAGATCAACGTAAAGAAAAAGCTGCACGAAAATGTAAAAATGGTGCTTGGCGATGTGACTTCAACGATGCAGAAGGCAAAAGACGGCCCTATCACCATTGTCGAAAATATCAGCGCCGGGGGGGTGCGCTTTATTCCGATGACCAGTATAGATCTAAAAGCCAGTGATATTGAGCGGGCTTTTGTTCTGGAGGAGAAAATTTCAAAAACAGGAGCCACCAATGGCAAAAAATCTGGCAATTGACGCTCAGGCGCTCATCTGCACCATCTTAACTTGATTTAAGAAAACTGCAGGAAGTGATGAAGGAGTTGCTAACGTAATGGCAGTAATGGGGACGTAGAAACCATGAATAGAGACGAGACCTTCAAGTCGTTGACACCCAGCAAAAAGCTGAGCTTACTGACAATGGCAATCTTTGTGTTCGCCATCTGGTCACTTACATTTTATGCCAACTGGTCGTTGCGCGAGGAGATTGAGCAGCAGATCAGCCAACAGGTGTTCTCTACGGTATCGCTTGCGGCGAAAGAGCTTAATAATGCGCTGAACGAGCGCTTGAAAGCTTTGGAACAGGTCGCCAAAAGAATTACTCCGGCCATGCTCAGCAATGCGGCAGCATCACAAAAATTTATCGAAGATCGTCCGGTTTTGTACAACATGTTCAATGCCGGTTTCTACGTCACAGGAATTGACGGTACGGCTGTTGCCACACTGCCTCTCTCTTTGGGCCGGGTAGGAATCAATTATATGGATCAGCATCACGTTGCCGCCGCACTTATGGAGGAAAAATCTACCATTAGCAAGCCGCGCATAGGCAAGATGCTCAAACAGCCGGCTTTCGGTATAGCAGTTCCAATCCGAGACCAGCTGGGCGTGGTGAATGGCGCTTTCGTCGGAGTGATAGATCTGAGCAAACCAAATTTTCTCGATGAGATTACAGTGGACAGATACGGTAAAAGTGGTGGCTAATCCACGACAACATCGAGTTTGCTCTTTCATTATCGGATGACCCTATCCATGTGTTTGTCGACAAAGTTCAAATTGAGCAGGTACTGCTCAATTTGACCGCCAACGCGCGGGATGCAATGCCGAGCGGCGGCGCTTTCAGCATCGCCGTATCTGCTGAGAGTATGGAGGCACGGTACATTACTGCTCACGGTCATGGTGTGGTTGGCAACTGTGCCGTGATAACGGTTTCTGATACCGGTCACGGCATGGATGCAGAGACCAGGCTCAAGGTATTTGACCCGTTCTTCACTACCAAGGAGGTCGGTAAGGGCACCGGCCTTGGCCTCTCGATGGTGTTCGGGATCGTAACGCAGCATGGCGGTTTTATTGATCTTGAGAGCGAACCAGGCAAGGGGTCGGTTTTCAAAATATATCTGCCACTGGCAGACGAGGAAATAGTTGAAAATGCACCTGCAGAAACAGATGAGCTCCCAGGAGTGACCTCAGAGACAACTCTGCTGGTAGTGGAAGATGATTCTACCACCCGCTTCATGCTGGCGGAGATTCTGAGAAAATCCGGCTACAAAGTAGTAAGGCATAAGGCAAAGAATAATACTTCCATATCTTGTTAAAGACTGCTATAATTTTTTGCATGAAACTTGAACTGACGCTAGAAGTAAAAAACACTATTCAGAAAGCCTT
>Ga0194060_10000586_pt1 | contig 26521 bp, 20 predicted proteins | sample SepL225m_MetaG_FD_163427 | JGI IMG/M metagenome (GOLD analysis project Ga0194060, IMG submission 163427) | Anoxic zone freshwater microbial communities from boreal shield lake in IISD Experimental Lakes Area, Ontario, Canada - Sep2016-L222-5m | ecosystem: Environmental > Aquatic > Freshwater >... | reverse complement strand
CATCTGGTGGTCAAGCGGTGTAAGCGGATGACGTGCATCCATGATCAGAACCATGCCGAACAGCGAGCCTCTCGTCTGCAGATAGGTCGAGAGCAGTTGTTCCCAATGTGACCGCAGTTCCCGCTGTACCTTGGCGTAGCCGTAGCCCGGAAGATCGACCAGGAAAGCGCCGCTTGGGAGGCTGAAAAAATTGATCTGCTGCGTGCGCCCCGGCGTCTTGCTGACGAACGCCAGGCGATTGTGGTCGACCAGCGTGTTGATGGCGCTCGATTTTCCCGCGTTTGAGCGTCCGGCGAAGGCGATCTCCGGTCCCAATGGCGGCGGCAGATCGCTGAGATGGTGCGCCGTAATATGGAAGGCGGCGCCGCGGAACAATGACATGGCGATGGGGACCAAACGCTCGAAAGTCGGATAGAATATCAGCTTTTGCAGCACATCTTGGTTCGAGGAGCATGAGCATGAAACGCATCTGGGCGCTCGCCGCTATGCTGGCAGCATTGGCGGCGGTTGCCGCCGAGCCGCCGTTCAAAGGCGATGCCGCCAAAGCGCAGGGCATTGTGAATCAGACCTGCGTAGGCTGTCACTCGGCCGATGGCAACAGCCAGATCGCCGTCAATCCAAAGTTGGCCGGGCAAATTCCGGAGTACCTTTACAAGCAACTCACGAATTTCAAGGCGGTCGGAGGCAAGAAAGCCGAACGAATCAATCCGGTGATGGCGGGCATGGCGGCCAACCTGTCCCCCGAGGATATGCGCAATCTCGCCGCATATTTTGCCGGCCAGACGGCCAAACCCGGTGCGGCAAAGAGCAAGGATCTGGTTGTTCTGGGACAGAAGATCTATCGCGGCGGTATCGCCGGGAAGGGCGTCGCGGCCTGCGCGTCCTGCCACGGTCCCAACGGCGCCGGTATGCCGGCGCAGTATCCGCGCCTGTCCGGCCAGCATGCCGAGTATGTCGAGGCGCAGTTGAAGGCGTTCCGTTCGGGTGAACGCGCCAACGATTCCACCGGCAGTATGCGCACCCTGGCGGACAAGCTTTCCGACCGGGAAATCCAGGCTGTCGCGGATTACGTCGCCGGACTGCGTTAGACGCCCTGCGCGTTGCCGGCAGGAGCCGACTTTCTGCGCTGCAGCGCCTCCATCGTGCCGCCAAGAATCCCCTTGGGCATGTAGATGATGAACAGCACCAGCATCAACCCGTAGATGGTGCTATCGAGCGCATGCAGGCTGTTGCCGAACATGAGGCGCAGTCCCTCGGCGAGCAGCAGCGTAAACGCCGCACCGACGGTTGGTCCGAGACGAACGTACATGCCGCCGGCGATGACGCCGAACACCATCTGCAGGCTGATGCCGATGCCGGAGACGGTGTCCGGGTTGACGTAGGCCTGGTATTGAGCGTAGAGCACGCCGCCGACGCAGGTCATCAGCGCCGAGATCAGCGTGACCCCCAGCTTCAGCCGGGTGACGTTGATACCGATCGAAGCGGCGGCATCCTCCTCCTGGCTGATCGCCTCAAGCGCGAGCCGCCCCATGCTGCGGTCGACTTTCTTCCACACCCACAGGCCGGCGAGCCAAACGGCGAGCACGATATAGAACCAGACGAGTTTGTTGGAGAATTGAAGCGCGACGAGCGAATAGGTGCTCTCGGTCAACGCCGTCTTGGGCGTGACGCCGAGCGACCCGCCGGTCTGGTCGCGCATGGCCACGATCAGTAGCCGCGCGACCTCCGACAGGGCCAGCGTCACCAATGCGAAATAATGGCCGACGATCTTGAAGCGGAAGCACGGGTAGCCGATGAGGAAGGCAACGACCGCGGTCAGCGTGAGCGCAAGCGGCAGGCCGATCCACGGCGTCAGTCCATAGTGGTTCCAGCCCATGACCACGACGTAGGCGCCGATGCCGAGGAAAGCGCCGTGGCCGAAACTCACCATGCCGAGCCGCCCCATGATCGACCAGCCGGTATAGACGAAGCCCCACAGCAGGACCTGAATCAGCATGTGCAACGGGTAGTTGCCGATACCGATCAGCGGCGCCACCGCCAGGGCGGCAAGGCCGATCCAGGGCAGCGCGCGCGTCATCTTACTTGCCTCCCCAGATGCCCTGCGGGCGCCAGAACATCACCGCGATGAAGAACAGGAACGCGATGACGTAACCCCATTCAACCGCTAGGAAGAATCCGCCCACGGAAATGAACTGGGCGAAAATGAACGCAGCAATGAAGCCGCCGACCATGTTTCCGAGGCCGCCGAGCACGCAAATAAGGAAGGTGATCGGCCCGAACGACAAGCCGATCGCCGGGTGGATATCGTATTGCAGCACCAGTAGGCACGACGCCAGGCCGGCCAGTCCGCCACCCAGCGCCGAAGTGATGATGAAAATGCGGTCCGGATTCACGCCCATCAGCGGCATGATCGCGCGATCCTGGCTGATGGCGCGGATCGCCGTGCCCATGTAGGTGCGCGTCAGAAACAGGTACATGGCGAGCATGCCGGCAAGCGCGACGCCGAAGGCGATCAAGCGCGGCATGGAAAAAGAGATTTCTCCGACGACGATCGGCGGAAAGCTTACGCCGATATTCTTGAATTCGATGCCGAACGCGAGCGTGGCCGCGGCCTGAAGGAAAAACAGCACGCCGCCCGTGACCAGCAATTGATTGATCGGCTCGGCGGAAAGTACCGGGCGAATGACGAACTGGTGCAGCACCACCCCGGCGGCGGCGACCAGCGCCACGCCCGCCGCCATCGCCAGCGGCAGCGGCCAGCCGAACACCACGTAAAAATAGTAGATCGCGTACATCCCGATCATGATCAGTTCGGCATAACAAATCCAGATGACGTCTATCACGCCGAACACCAGGTTGAGCCCGAGGGACAGCAGCGCCAGCAGTCCGCCGAGCAGCAGCCCGTTGAGTACGGATTCAAGCAGGAAGACGTCGAATATCTGCATCAGATCCCCAGATAGGCCTTGCGGATTTCATCCGAGGCCAGCAGTTCGGCGGATGCACCGCTCGATTTGATGCGTCCGGTTTCGAGCAGGTAGGCGCGGTCCGCGACTTTCAGGACCTGGCGGATGTTCTGCTCCACGATTAGCACCGTGTAGCCTTCAGCGCAGATGCGCTTCACCAGTTCGAAGATCGACTGTACGATCACCGGCGCCAGTCCCGCCGATGGTTCATCGAGCAGCAGCAGCTTGGGCCCGGACATCAGCGCCCGGCCGATGGCGCACATCTGCTGCTCCCCACCCGACAGCGTGCCGGCAATCTGACTTTGGCGCTCCTGCAGTCGCGGGAACAGAGAATAGACGAATCTCAGGCGCTCGGCGTGGCGCGGACGCGCCGCCGGCAGGAAAGCGCCCATCTTGAGGTTTTCCTCCACGGTCAAGCGCGCAAACAGCCGTCTGCCCTCGGGCACTTGTGCGATGCCGAGCGCGATCACTTCGTGCGCGGGCACATCCTTGAGCGAGCGGCCTTCCATCAGGATATCGCCCGAGGTGACCCCTATGAGTTTCGAAATAGTGCGCAGTAGCGTGGTCTTGCCGGCGCCGTTGGGCCCAATCACGGCGACCGATTCGCCAGGCCTGACTTCCAGGCTGACGTTGAACAAGGCCTGGAAGCCGGCGTACCCGGCCGACACGTCGTCCAGCCTGAGCATGACGTCGCCACCCGCCGTCGCGGCCGCCGCGCTCATGACGTTTCCCCTTGTCGTACCGCGACGCTTTTTTGCACCTCGTCAGCGTCGGTACCCAAGTAGACCTCCACTACGCGCGGGTCATGCACTACGGCCTGCGGTTTGCCCTCGGCGATCACTTCGCCGTGGTCGAGCACGACGCAGCGATCGACCACGCGCATCAGCACGCCCATGATGTGCTCGACCCAGATGATGGTGACGCCGCGCTTGTCGCGGATCATCGCCAGCATGTCCGCGGCCTGTCCCATCTCCGACTCGTCCAGGCCGCCCAGGCTCTCATCGGCGAGCAGCAGCTTGGGCTGGATCGCTAGTGCGCGCGCGAGCTCGAGTTTTTTCAGGCCGGCCGCGCCCATGCCGTCGACGCGCGCGAATTCGCTACTGGGTAGGCCAACCAGTCCGAGGGCATCCTGTGCGAGCGCATACGCTTTTTCCCGCGTCGGCGTCTTTGTTTGTCCGTAGTACGCGGCCAGTGCGACGTTTTCGAGCAACGACAGCTTTCTGAACGGACGCGGGATTTGGTAGGTTCGGGCGATGCCGGATCGTGCGACGTGGCTGGCCGCAGAACCCGCGATTTCGCGTCCGCGGAATTCGATCGACCCGCTGCTGGGTGCAAGCGCACCGGCAATCAGGTTGAAAGTCGTGCTCTTGCCCGACCCGTTTGGGCCGATGAGGCCGAGGATTTCGCCCTCGGCGACGTCGAAGGAAACGCGATCCACGGCTTTGAATCCGCCGAATACCTTGGTGATTCCCCTGACGCTCAGCATAGGGCTTGATGTGGCGCGCGCAAGCGCATTTGCGAAACCGGGTTCAGTACTGGGCCGGCACTGACCATGGAGGCAATGCCGGCGCCGATCCCAGGAATACGAAAGATATGAGCCGCCGCGCTATTGCAGGGCGTAAGCGTGGTTCTTCGGCAGCGGCAACACCGGGTCCGCGGTCTTGATCGCCGTCGGGTACACGATCTTGGTGTCGTTGTTGATGTACTGCATCACCACCATCGCTGAACGCTCGTTCTGGCCGGACATCGGGGTTCCCGGCGGGAAGAACTTCACGCCGTAGCCCTGGATCGTGCCGCCAACCGGGATGTCGGTGTCGAGCGCCGCCTTGCGCAGCGCGTCGGTGCTGACGCCGCCGTATTTCTTTATCGCGCGCGGCAGCACGTCGGTGAGGAACACGTAGGTGTGGTTGAATCCCATCGACACGTGCGGCGGGACTTCGTCCACCTTGCGGTCCGTCACCTGGGCGGTGTAGCGCTTGACCATCTCCTTGGTCACCTCGCCCAGCCCGGGTTTCAGGGTCTTGGGATCGAGCAGTTGCGCGGCCGCGGGGTCCACATTGAAGATCAGGTCTGCGTCCTTGCCGAACGCCGAGTGAAGTTTGTCGTACTGCGCGTAGCCCGCGCCGTGGCCGATCAGAGCGGACCATTTCAGTCCCTGCTCGCGCGCCTGGCGCCAGAACAGGGTGATGTCCGGATTGTATCCGGTGTGCAGGATCACGTCGGCGCGCGCCCGGCGCAGCTTGGTGATCAGGCTCGAGAGGTCGGGCGCCGTAGCGGAGTAGCCTTCCTTCAACACGACCTGCATGCCGAGCGCCTTGCAATTGGTGTCGTTGCTGCCGCCTATCCCCGCGCCGTAGGGTCCGTCTTCGTAAACGATCGCGACCTTGAGGTCTTTCGGATCCTTGCCCAGCTTGGCTTTGGACATCTCGTTGAGAAACTTGCAAGAGGTTTCGCCGTATTGGTCGGAGTGCACCTGGACGCGGAAGAAATGGGTCAGATTCTTGTCTTTGACCACGCTGGAGGCGACGCAAATCGTGGCCCACATCACCTTCTTCTTGGCGTCGGCCATTTGTGCCATCGGCACGCATTGACCGCTGGAGAACACACCGAGAATCAGATCTACCTTTTCTTGCTCGATCAGTCGCGTCATTTCGTTGATCGCGATGTCGGGCTTGGATTGCGCATCGGCGTAAATCGCGTTGATCTTGTATCCTTCGATGCCGCCGCGCTCGTTGATCATGTCAATCGCTGCCTTGGTGCCCTGCGCGCCCGGCAACGACCCGCCGGCGGCGAGCGGTCCGGTATAGTCGTAGATCACCCCGATCTTGATTTCTTTCTGCTGCGCGTTTGCGACGGCGGCAAGTACCGTCACGACCAGCGCAAATCCAAGCCTTACGCAGATACGCCGAATATGCATGTAATTCTCCTCAGGTAATGGATGCAGCTTATGGATGCCGTCTTTGCCCCAGTGTGTCAAACCCGTATCGGCGTGTCAACTTCATCCGGGCCGCTACGCCGGAAGGCGCGGGTGCAGCTGCCACGGAGCGCCGATTCCGGATGAATATTCCCGGCGCAGGAATAAACCGCCCGCCCAGACTGTTTGGTCCTATGCAATAACCCCAATCGCACAGGAGAACGCCATGATAAAGACAGTTGCAGCAGCATTTCTGACGGCAATGATCGGAGCTTGCGCCAGCATGGGCGGCGCGCCCGCGGTGGCGAAGTTCGACGGCGGAACGCTCGTCAACTCCGCGGGCATGACGCTGTACACTTTCGACAAAGATGCGGCCGGAAGCGGCAAGAGCACCTGCAATGGGCCGTGCGCGGCGAACTGGCCGCCGCTCAGTGCGGCGACGACGGACGGCGGCTCCGGCGAGTGGACGATCGTCGTGCGCGATGACGGATCCAGACAGTGGGCTTACCAGGGCAAACCGGTCTACCTATGGATCAAGGATCAGAAACCCGGGGACAAGACCGGCGACGGCGTCAACAAAGTCTGGCACGTCGTCGCGCGCTAGTCCCGGTATTGCTATGATGCGTTGATGGAAAGCGCCGCGATCGCCGAGCACATTCCCCGCCTGCGGCGCTATGCGCGCGCTTTGGCGGGGGACAGTCACCGGGCTGACGACCTAGTCCAGGATACGCTCGAGCGCGCGCTGGTAAAGTTTCACCTGTGGCGCCATGGCAGCGACTTGCGCGCCTGGATGTTTTCCATCATGCACAATGTGTTTATCAACCAACTGAAGTCGCGGCGGGAGCTTGAGCTGGACGATGCGACCGAGTCCTCCCTGGAAAGTCCGCCCCAGTCCGATCCGCTGCAATTGCGCGACCTGGATGCGGCCTTGAGGTGCCTCCCGGCGGAGCAGCGCGAAGTGCTGCTGCTGGTCGGTCTGGAGCAACTGAGCTATGCCGAGACCAGCCAGGCGCTGGGCGTTCCGATCGGCACCGTCATGTCGCGGCTGTCGCGCGGACGCGAGCGCCTGCGGGCCCTGATGTCGGGGGCGCATTTGCCGGAAACGAATTCGGTGACGAACCTTAAAGTAGTGAAATGAGCAATATCTCCGAAACCGACCTGCATGCTTACGCCGACGGGCAGCTGAATGACGCGCGCCGCGTTCAGGTAGAGGCGCATCTGGCGCACGACACGGCGGCGACCGAGAGCGTGCGCGCCTGGCGCGAGCAGAACGAAGCGCTGCGCGCGCTGTACAACCCAGTGCTGAATGAGCCGGTGCCGCAGCGGCTGCTCGCCGCGCGCAGGGCGCGGGGGCGCTGGCCCTATTACGCGCTGGCCGCGGGGGCGATGGGGATGAGCTTCGGCATGGGCTGGATGGCGCAATCCTTCCGTACCGATCGGTTTGTCGAGGCTGCGGCATTGCCCCGCCGGGCCGCGGTCGCCTATGCGGTGTACGCTCCTGAAGTGCGGCACCCGGTCGAAGTCGGCGCCGATCAGCAGGAACATCTGGTGAAATGGCTGTCCAAGCGCCTCGGGAACGAGTTGAAGGTACCGGTGCTGACGCAGCAGGGCTTCGAACTGGTCGGGGGGCGGTTGTTGCCCGGAGGCAAGGGACCGGTGGCCCAGTTCATGTATCAGGACGCGAAGGGACAGCGCATCACGCTCTACGTTTCGCTCAGGGACGTCGAGCCGCGCGACACCGCTTTCCGTTTCAGCCAGGAGGACAAGGTAGCGGTGTTCTACTGGATCGACGGCAAGCTCGGCTACGCACTGTCCGCGGAGATGGATCGGGAGAGCCTGCTTGCGGTCGCCACGGTCGTCTATCGGCAGCTCAATCCCTAGAGGCCGTACCAAGCTTGAAGAAGCTGCCCGTAGTTGGGGCGCCTAAGGGCAAGGTTATCCCTTCATCTATCAAGCGGTCTTAATCAGGCTCAGTCGGCCGTGTCGAGCTTGGGCTCCGCCGGTTGCTGGTTGCCGCGCCGTTGCGCCATCCACTCCTGCAGGCGTTCGAAGTACAGGTAGATCACCGGCGTAATGTAGAGCGTGAGGACCTGCGACACTGCCAGGCCGCCGACCACCGCCAGGCCCAGAGGCTTTCTCGCGTCGCCGCCGGCGCCGATGGACAGTGCGATCGGCAGGCTGCCCATCAGCGCCGCCATGGTGGTCATCATGATCGGCCGAAAGCGCACGATGCACGCCTCGTAGATCGCATCGGCCGCCTTCTTGCCGTCTTTTCTTTGCGCCTCAATGGCGAAATCGATCATCATGATGGCGTTTTTCTTCACGATGCCGATCAGCATGATCATGCCGACGAAGGCGTACATATTGAGCTCGACTCCGAACGCGAGCAGGGTAACCAGCGCGCCCAGCGCCGCCGTGGGCAGTCCGGAGAGTATGGTGAGAGGGTGGATGAAACTCTCGTACAGGATGCCCAGCACCAGATAAATAACGACGATCGCCAGCAGCAGCAACATCCCCATGCCCTGCAGCGATGCCTGGAACGCCTGCGCCGTGCCCTGGAAGGTGGTGTTGAGCGTGGGCGGGACCTGCAACTCCAGCGTCGCTCGGTTGATTTCCTCGATCGCCTGCGATAGCGCGATCCCCGGACGCAGATCGAAGGAAAAAGTCACCGAGGGCAACTGTCCGAGGTGACTGACCGACAGTGGTCCGACGCCGTAGGTCATTTTGGCCAGTGCATTGAGCGGCACCAGAGCCCCGGTCGAGGAACGCACGTAGAGCATGCCCAGCACCGAAGGATCGGTCTGGAAGCGCGGATCGAGTTCCAGCATCACCCAGAACTGATTGGTCGCGGTATAGATGGTCGACACCTGGTGCGCGCCGTAGGCGTTGTTGAGCGCCATTTCGATCTGCTGCGCGCTCACGCCGAGCGCGGAGGCCTTCTCCCTGTCGATGTCCACCGTGACCTGCGGCCGGGTGATCTGCAAGTCGCTGCCTACGTCGATCAACGTGGGCAGGGTCTTCAGTTTCTCCTCGATCAGGGGAACCCAGCGGTATAGCTCCTCGGTACTCGCGCCCTGGAGCACGTATTGGTAAGGACTCTTGGTGAGCTGTCCGCCGATGCGGATGGCGGGCACGTTCTGCATGAACGCCTTGATGCCGAGCACGGTATTGACTTTCGGCCGCAGCCCGCGGATGACCTCGTCGGCGGATTTGCGCTGATCGCGCGGTTTGAGGGAAATGGTGATGCGGCCGACGTTGAGCGAAGGATTGAATCCGGTAGAGCCGACGAAGGACATCACCGCTTCGACATTGGGATCCTGGCGGATGATTTCGGCCACTTGGGTCTGCAGCCCGGCCATGGCGTCGAACGAAACATCCTGCGGGGCTTCAGTAAAACAAAAAAGCTGCCCCGAGTCCTCGCTCGGAAGAAACCCCTTTGGCATCTTGGCGAACAGAAATCCGGTAACGACGATGATGCCAAGGAACAGCGCCATGGTGAATCGCTGGTGCCTGAGCGTCCAGCGCAAAGTCAGCGCATAGGCGTTCTTGACGGCTTCGAAGGTGTTTTCGAACAGCATGAACATGCGACCGTGTTTTTCCGCAGAATGGGGTTTGAGAATGCGGCTGCACATCATCGGCGTGAGGGTGAGCGAGACAAAGCCGGAAATCAGCACCGCGACCATTATCACCACGGCAAACTCGTGCAGCAGCCGTCCGAGTATGCCGCCCATGAACAGCACCGGGATGAACACGGCGATAAGCGACATGGTCATGGAAACGATGGTAAAGCCGATCTCTGCCGAACCATCCAGTGTCGCCTGCCACCGGTTCTTGCCCATCTCGACGTGGCGGGTGATGTTCTCCAGCATGACGATCGCGTCGTCGACGACGAAACCGACCGACAGCGTCAGTGCCATGAGCGAAATGTTGTCCAGGCTGTAACCGAACAGATACATCAGCGCAAACGTGCCGATAATGGACAGGGGAAGTGCAACGCTGGGGATGATGGTCGCGGGGATGTTGCGCAGGAAGATGAAAATCACCATCACCACCAGCACCAGCGACAGCAGCAGCGTGAACTCTACCTCTTCGACCGAGCCGCGGATGGTGACGGAGCGGTCGTACAGGATGTTGATGTCTATGCCGGCGGGCACCTCGGCGCGGAACGTGGGCAGCAGCTTCTTGATCGAATTCACCACGTCTATGGTGTTGGTGCCCGGCTGGCGCTGGATTGCCAGAACGATGCCCCGCTTGCCTTTGAACCAGGCTGCGACCTTGTCGCTTTGCACCGAATCGATGACCCTTCCCAGCTCGCTCATCCGCACCGGCGAGCCGTTTCGGTAGGTTACGATAATCGGGCGGAAGGCAGCAGCGTTGAACAGTTGTCCGGTCGCCTGGACCGCGTACATTCTGTCTTTGCCGTAGAGGGTGCCGGTGGGTAGATTGACATTGGCTTGCGCGATGGCCGACTCGACCTCGTTGATGCCGACGCCGCGCGAGGCAAGCTGATTGGGGTCCACCTGGACCCGTACTGCGTACTTCTGCTGTCCGAATACCTGTACCTGGGCCACGCCGCTGATGGTCGAGATGCGCTGCGCCAGGAAGGTTTCGGCGTATTCGTTGACGGTCGACAGCGGCAGGACGTCCGAAGTCAGGGCCAGATAATAGACAGGAAAATCCGCCGGGTTCACCTTGCGGAAGGAAGGGGGCGCGGGCATGGCCGCGGGTAGCTGGCGCGCCGCGGAAGCGATGGCCGAGTTGACGTCCTGGGCCGCGGCGTCGATGTCGCGGTCGAGCGCGAATTGGATCGTGATCGCCGTGGTCCCCTGTCCGCTGACCGAGGTCATGGTGTCAATGCCGGCGATGGTGGAGAACTGCTTCTCCAGCGGCGTGGCGACTGCCGAGGCCATGGTTTCGGGGCTGGCCCCGGGAAGCTCCGCCGTAACCTGTATGGTGGGAAAATCGACGTTGGGTAGCTGGCTCACCGGCAGCAGTCGAAATCCGGCCAGTCCGAAAATCACGATCCCGGTCATGACCAGGATGGTCATGACCGGCCGCCGTACGAACAGCGATGCGATGTTCATGGTTTTTCGGCTGGCTTGGCGATCTGAACCTTCAGGCCCGGCGCAAGGCGCAACTGTCCCTTGACCACAACCTGATCGCCTTGTTGCAGGCCCTTCGCAATGATGGCGTTGTCGCCATCGGTGCGATCCACTTCGACCACACGCACTTCGGTGCTCATGTCGGGTTTGACCAGATACACGTATTGGCCTTTCGGTCCGGTCTGCACGGCTTGCGAAGGCACGACCAGCGCTTCTTTCTGATCATAGAGTTTGAGGCTGGTGCCGACGAACTGGCCCGGCCAAAGGGCGTTGTCCTTGTTCGGAAACACCGCTTTCAACTTAATGGTGCCAGTCGTGGCGTCAACGGCGTTGTCGATGAAACTCAGCGTTCCGGGCATCGCCGCTTTGTCCGAATTCGGCGGCAGGGCTTCCACCGCCAACTGTTTTTTCGCCATGTAGCCGCGAATCGCGGACAACTGCTGTTCAGGCACGGCAAAATTTACGTAGATCGGCCGCACCTGATTGATGACCACCAGCGGGTTGGTGTCGTTCGCCTTCACCATGTTGCCCATCTGCAGCATTACCTTGCCGACGAATCCGTCGATGGGCGAGTGTATGGTGCAGTACTCGAGCTGCAGTTTGGCGTTTTCTACCGCGGCCTTGCTCGCGAGCGCCGAGGCTTCGGCTGAATCGGCGTTGGTACGAAACTGCGCATACGCTTCCTTGGACACGAAATTCTTTTGCAGCAATTCCTGGTAGCGTCGCTCCTGGGATCTGGTCTGATCCTTTTGCGCGGTGTCGCGCATCAGGTTGGCCTCGGCCTGGCGCAGAGTCGCTTCGAACGGACGCGGATCGATCTTGAACAGCGCAGCGCCCTTCTTTACTTCCTGGCCTTCCTTGAAGTTGACCTCGACAATCTGCCCGTCTACCCGCGCTTTGAGCGCAACCGTGGCGTAGGCTTCCACATTGCCGATCGCCTGTATCCGGACCGGTATGCTTTGTTGCGCGACGGTCGCGATCGAAACCGGAATGGCGGGCGCAGCTTTGGCGGACTTGTTCTCCTGTGCGTGCGTCTCGGCGCCCCGATAGACGAACAGCGCGCCGAGGAGGATCGCGAGACCGAGGATGGATAAAGACAAGGGCAAAAGTTTCTTGGGTTGTGTCACCGGCGGCGTCTCTAGGGTCATTGGTTAGATTCGGGGTGCTGAGGTCAAACCAGCTCAAGCTTCATCGGTCTGCGCGGCTGGCGGCTAGTTTTGTTTGTTACTATTGGACTGCTGTTGCTCCGTTCCTGGTTTGGGAGGCATGACGAGCGCGCCCTTGGAGCCACAGGCTCCAAGCAGAAAACCAAGCAGGATGGCGGAAGCGATTGCACGCATGCAAGAATTTTAGCACGGGAGCTTCGGGTGCAAGACCAATGAGCGAGAGCGAGTTTGTCCGACTGGCTGAGCGGGCGTTGCAGGAAATCGACCGGCGCATCGAGGCGAGCGGCATTGACGCAGATTGCCAGTTCAAGGGCGCCGGGGTACTCGAGATCGAGTTTGGCGACGGCAGCAGGATTATCGTCAACAGCCAGGCTGCGGTTCAGGAAATATGGGTAGCGGCGAAATCCGGTGGATACCATTTCCGCGGCGATGGCGACCGCTGGGTCAATACCCGCGATGGTAGCGAATTGTTCACTGCGCTCTCGGCCTGGGTCGGCCAGCAGGCAGGAGTATCCGTGAACCTCGGTTCGGGCAACGTCAAGGGTGTGTAGTGAAATTGGTCACGGGCGGATGAATTTGGGGTGCAACGGGGGCTAAGAAAAGGGTGCAAGCGACTCCTGTCCGCGCTGAACCCCGTGTTTTCCCGGGCATATCAGAACAACTGGTTTTTGACCTCCTCTGAATTGCGGTTGCCGTCGCCCGCAGCGTCGCGCTTTTGTACTGCGGGAACATTCTCGCGGTAGAAGTACTCGGTCATCTTTCCGTCGCTGGCCGCCTGGCCGGTGTCCGGATTGACGCTGACGCTGGCAACCCCTTCCGGCACCTGCTGGAACGTCTCCTCCACGCCCTCGAGCGCTTTGCCCATGTAACCCATCCAGATAGGCAATGCAGCCACGCCGCCTGTTTCGCTGTTGCCCAGTTTTCGTGGCTGGTCGAATCCGATCCATGCAATCGCGGTCAAGGTAGGCTGATAACCTGCGAACCATGCGTCGACGAGGTCGTTGGTGGTGCCGGTCTTTCCCCCCAGGTCCTTGCGTCCGAGCGACATGGCGCGCGCGCCGGTGCCATACCGCACCACATCGTGCAGCATGCTGTCCATCACGAAAGCGTTGCGTGCGTCGATCACGCGCAGGCTTTCGTCGCCTGCGCGCGGCGGCTGTGCCTGCGCCAGGATATTGCCGCGATCATCGACGATGCGTTGCACCAGATAGGGTTCGATGCGATAGCCGCCGCTGGCAAACACCGAATAGGCCCGCGCCATCTGCCACAGTGTGACGGAACCCGCGCCCAGCGCCATGGTGAGGTAGGGCGGGTGCTTGTCGGCGTCGAAACCGAAGCGGGTGATGTAGTCCTGCGCGTACTGCGGGCCGATCGCCTGCAACACCCGGATGGAAACCATGTTCTTCGACTTCGCCAATCCCATGCGCAGGCGCATCGGGCCTTCGTACTTGCCGTCGTAGTTGTGCGGCTCCCAAGTCTGTCCGCCGGTCTGGGCGGCGTCCACCACTACCGGAGCGTCGTTGACGACGGTGGCGGGGGTGAAACCTTTCTCCAGCGCAGCAGAGTAGATGAAAGGCTTGAAACTGGAGCCTGGCTGGCGCCAGGCCTGGGTTACATGGTTGTACTTGTTGCGATTGAAGTCGAAGCCGCCCACCAAAGCGCGCACACGGCCGTCGAGAGGGCTAACGGCGACGAGCGCAGCTTCAGCTTCCGGCAGTTGCACGATCTGCCAATTGCGCTTTTCGTCCTTCTGGATGCGGATCAAGGCTCCGCGACGGATTTTCTTGTTCGGCGCTGCCTTTTCGTCGAGCATTTTCTGTGCGAACTTAAGGCCTTCGCCCGCTATGTTCACAATCTCTCCGCCGCGGCGGTAGGCTCGCACTTGCTTAGGGCTGGCCTCCAGCACCACCGCGATGAGCAGGTCGTCGCTGTCTGATTCCTCGGCCAGCGATTCCTCCAGGTCTTCGTCTGTGTGGCCTGTCGGGGGCATTTCGACATAGCCTTCCGGGCCGCGGTATCCATGGCGCTTGTCATAGTCCAGCACGCCGCGGCGCAGTGCCGCGTAGGCGGCCTCTTGATCTGTCTTGGTGATGGTGGTGTAAATACGATATCCCTTGGCATACACTTCCTCGCCGAAGCGCTCGAACAGCATTTGCCGCACCATCTCGGCAACGTATTCGGCGCGTAGCGCGTATTCGTTGGTTTCATGCTTTACCATCAGCTGCGCTTTTTGCGCTTCCGCAAACTGAATATCGGTGACGTGGCCCAGTTCGTGCATTCGGCGCAGCACATAAAGCTGGCGTTGTTTGGCGCGCTTGGGATTAACCACCGGGTTGAAGCTCGAGGGGGCTTTAGGCAACCCGGCCAGCATCGCCGCTTCCGGCAGGGTGATATCTCTTAGCGCTTTGCCATAATAAATCTGTGCCGCCGCGGCGAAGCCGTAGGCGCGCTGCCCGAGGTAGATCTGATTGATGTAGATTTGCAGGATCTCGTCCTTGGTCAGGCTTGCTTCGATCTTGAAGGCTAGAAGAGCCTCGTATAATTTGCGGGTAAGGGTTTTTTCGCTGCTGAGGAAGAAATTCCTTGCTACCTGCATCGTAATGGTGGAAGCGCCCTGGCGCTTTCCTCCCGAAGTCAGGTTGGAGTAAGCCGCCCGTATCACCCCCTGGTAGTCAACGCCGGTATGCTGGTAAAAGCGCTCGTCCTCTGCGGCAAGGATGGCCCGTTTCATTATTTCCGGGACTTCGCCGATGGCGACGATGGCGCGGCGCTCCTCGCCGAATTCGCCAATCAGGATCCCTTCAGCGCTATACACGCGCAATGGTACCTTTGGCCGGTAATCGGTAAGCGCTTCGAGCGAAGGCAGATTGGGGTAGGCAAGCAGGATCATCAGACCCAGCAGCGCGCTCGCGATAAGGCCCAAACCGGCGAGAAGAAATACCGGGAAGGCTATCAGACGTAACCACATGAATGATTTGGCGGCCAAGAGTCCCATTTCCCGCGCCCGTTGCGGGTTTCTGTTCGAAAAAGGGGGCAAACAAGCCCCTTTGTACGGGGCGCGCCGGCAATTACCGCGCTCGTACGGCCCCCAATAGCGCCAGCATTATAGAGTATCCCCGCACTGGGAGCGCATCGGCGTCCCCGGAGGCGGTCCAATCCCCCTGTGCATTATTTGCTTTACATCGTCTGGACTTGTTGCTAGCATTTAACGTAAATTATATGTATCGTGCCTAACTTGGCATAGTTCAAAGGGAAATTTGTTTTGGACCTTGATATCTTCAAACCTAGAGCGCAACCGCTGATCGGGGTGGACATAAGCTCGTCTGCGGTGAAGATGGTTGAGATAGTCGATGCCGGCAAGGGTGCGCTGCGCGTGGAGCGTTACGTTATTGAACCCCTGCCCAGGGACGCGGTGGTAGACGGAAATATCACCAACCTGGAAGTGGTGGTGGAAACAGTGAAGCGGGGCTGGAAGAAGTTGGCCACGCGTACCAAGAACGTGGCCATGGCGCTGCCTACGGCTGCTGTAATTACGAAGAAGATAGTCGTACCGGCCGGGTTGCGCGACGACGAATTGGGGATCCAGGTCGAAACCGAGGCTAACCAGTACATTCCTTTCGCATTGGACGAGGTCAACCTCGATTACCAACTGGTCGGACCCGCGCCCTCTAGCGCGGAAGAGGTGGAAGTTCTGATCGCGGCGTCGCGCAAGGAGAAGGTCGAGGATCGAGTGGCTGTTGCCCAGGCCGCAGGCCTGAAATCCCTGGTCATGGACGTCGAGTCCTACGCAGTCCAGACGGCCTTCGAACTGATCAAGAAACAGTTCCCGGATGACGGCAGGGAACAAAATATCGCCCTGGTTGACATCGGAGCCAACGTCATGAACGTGACCGTTCTCCGGAACGACCAGACCGTGTACACCCGGGAGCAGGCTTTCGGCGGCAGCCAGCTTACCCAGGAAATCATGCGCCAATACGGCATGAGCCAGGAAGAAGCCGAGAACGCAAAGCGCGGCGGCGGATTGCCCGATTCCTACGAAGCGGAAATACTGCGTCCGTTCCTGGAAAATCTGGCACTTGAAGTGCAGCGTGCCATGCAATTTTTCTTTACCTCGACCCAATACAGCAGCATTGAGCACATTCTGCTCACGGGTGGTTCGGCGGTAATCCCGGGGCTGGAAGACATCGTTGGTTCCCGCTCCCAGGTCAACACTCAGGTGGCAAATCCGTTTGCAAGCATGCAGGTATCGCCGCGCATCCAGCCGAAGAAGCTGCTGGTCGACGCACCCTCGTTGATGGTCGCCTGTGGCTTGGCGATGCGGAGGTTTGATCCATGATCCGCATTAATCTGCTGCCTTGGCGCGAAGCGCGCCGCAAGGCCCACAATCTACAGTTCTACATTCTGATGGGGATGGTCGCCGGCTTGGCAGCGTCGATCGTCCTGCTGGTGCATGGATATTACGCAACGCGCATTTCCACGCAGATGGAGCGCAACAAGTTCCTCAAGGATGAAAATGCCAAGCTGGACAAGGAAATCGAGGAAATCAAGAAGCTGAAGGAAGAAATCGAGGGGCTGAAGGCGCGCAAGGGAGTGATCGAGACGCTGCAGGCGGATCGGGCCCAGACCGTTTATCTGCTCGACCAACTGGTGCGACAAACGCCGGATGGCGTATACCTGAGGTCGATCAAGCAGACCGGGAACAAAGTCAACCTGAGCGGCTATGCCCAGTCCAATGCGCGGGTATCGGAACTGATGCGCAGAATGGAGGCTTCGCTTTATCTGGAGAATCCGGACCTGGTCGAGATCAAGGCAGCCACTGTCAATGGCAAGCGGCTGTCCGAATTCAACATGAACGTGAGCATCAAACGCCAGCAATCCGAGTCTGACGCCGCCAAGGGCGGTGCCGGCAAGGCAGTAGCGGTCAAGGCCGCGGCCGACGCCGGCGCAAAAAAGTAGGAACGGCGCGATGAATCAGCTGCTCGAACAATTCAAATATCTCAACCCCAAGGACCCGGGAACATGGCCAGCCCTGCCCAAGCTGCTTGCGCTGCTCGCGGTTCTGGCGGCCTTGGTTGTCGCGGGGTATGTGGCCGACTGGCAGGGCCAGATGGACGAGCTCGTCGCCGCGGCCGACGAAGAGACGAAGCTAAAGGAAGAGTACAAAGGCAAGAAACAGACGGCAATCAATCTCGATATGTACCGGCAGCAGCTGCGCGAAATCGACATTTCGTTCGGTGCGCTGCTGAAGCAACTGCCCAACAAATCGCAAATGGACGCGTTGCTGGTGGATATCAACCAGGCGGGGCTGGGCCGGGGTATGCAATTCGAGCTTTTTCGGCCGGCGCCTAGGGAAACGATGAAAGACTTTTACGCCGAATTGCCCGTCAGCGTCCGGGTGACCGGTGGCTATCACGACATGGGGCAGTTCGCGAGCGACATCGCACAGTTGTCGCGCATCGTCACGCTGAACGACATTGTCATCACTGCCATCGGCAAGGACGGCAGCGCACTTGCGATGGACACGACGGCGAAGACGTTCCGTTATCTGGATGAGGAAGAGGTGGCGAAGCAGAAAAGGGCTGCCGCTGCCGGCAAGAATCCCGCTAAAGCCGGGGCGGCGAAAAAATGAGAAACCTAGCCATAGTCACAGCCGTGCTGTTTCTTGCCGCGTGCGGCGGCGACGAACATCAGGATCTGAAGGAGGAGCTTAAAGTTCTGACCAAAGACCTGCGTGGCCGCATCGAGCCGCTACCGGTGGTGAAGCCCTATGAGCCGGTGCCGTACAAAGCCTTTGATCTGCCCGACCCGTTCGGTCCGACCAAAATCGAACTCGCGATTGCTGCGGCCGCAAAGAACAAAGTGAGTACCAATTCGCCCGACACCAAGCGCCCCAAAGAACCACTGGAGGCGTATCCGCTGGAATCCCTGAAAATGGTTGGAACGCTATCGCAAAAAGGCGTTACTTATGCGCTGGTGCGCGCGGACACCAGCCTGTATCGGGTAAAGGCGGGCAATTATCTGGGGCAGAATTTCGGCATCATTACCGGAATTACCGACACTCAGATTGACCTTAAAGAGTTGATGCAGGATGCATCCGGCGATTGGACTGAGCGCAAGTCCGCGCTGCAGCTACTCGATGTGGAAGCGGCAAAAGGAAGGTGAGGACACATATGGCTAAAATTCTCGGTGTTATCGGCGTTTTGACCGCCACATTGTGGGCTGTTCTGGCAACGGCGCAGACGCCACCAAACAGCGTTGAGGCGTTCAACGTGTCGCAGCAAAGCGGCAAAGTCATCGTCAAGCTGACATTGAAGGAAGCGCTTAAAACGCCGCCGGGGAGCTTCACCGTCGCCAATCCGGCCCGCATCGCATTTGATTTGCCTAATACCGTGAACGGTCTCGGCCGCAACAGCCAGAACATCGGCGAGGGCGAACTGCTGAGCATGAACCTGGTGCAGGCGGGCGAACGTACGCGCATGGTGCTGAACCTGCGCCGCGCCGTCGGTTACGATACTCAGGTCGAGGGGAAGGACCTGGTGATCATACTCGCTGCGACGCCAGTGGTTGCCGCCGGCAGCGGCGGGGCCGCTGCCACCCATTTCGTCGAAGCCAAACTGGCCGTCGATACGCATACGGTTCGCGACATCGATTTTCGCCGAGGGAAGGCCGGGGAAGGCCGTATCGTGGTTGATCTCTCCGACAGTTCGACTGGCATAGATATTCGGACCCAAGGGCAGAACTTGGTGATCGATTTCTTCAAGACCTCGCTGCCCGACAAGTTGCGCAGGCGCTTGGACGTGACGGATTTTGGCACGCCAGTGCAGAACATCAATACCTTCAACCAGGGCGAAAACGTGCGCATGGTGATCGCGCCCAAGGGCCTCTGGGAGCACAGCGCCTATCAGACCGATACCCAGTTCGTGGTCGAGGTGAAGCAGATCATCCCAGATCCGAACAAGCTGACCCAGGGAAGCAAAGGCGGGTTCACCGGCGAAAAGCTGTCGCTGAATTTCCAGAACGTCGAAGTGCGCAGTGTGCTCAATGTGATCGCCGACTTCACCGACCTCAACATCATTACCAGCGACGCCGTCGGCGGCAACCTGACTCTGCGCTTGAAAGACGTACCCTGGGATCAGGCGCTGCAGATCATTCTCGACACGCGCGGCCTCGACATGCGCAAGAACGGCAACGTGGTGTGGATCGCGCCGCGAGACGAGCTCGCAACCAAGGAAAAGCTGATGCTCGAATCGCAGCAGGCGATCGGCGAACTGGAGGCGGTGCGCACGGAAAGCTTCCAACTCAATTACCAGAAGGCGGCCGACGTGCAGACGCTGCTGAAATCGCCCAATCAGAATGTGCTGTCCAAGCGCGGCAGCGCGGTGGTCGACGCGCGCACCAACACCGTATTTGTTCAGGACGTGCCCACCCGCCTTGAGGAAGTGCGCAAGCTGATCGCCCAGATCGATGTGGCAGTGCGCCAGGTGATGATAGAGGCGCGCATCGTGGAAGCCACCGACAACTTCAGCAAGAACCTCGGCGCAAAGCTCGGCTATAACAACGCGACGCCGGGCGGAAGCCGCCTAGCGGGCACCAACGGAAGATACACCGTAGGCGGGCAGTTGACGCCCACAGGACAACTGACGACCGGCCCGGCAGGCCAGCAGATGGTGACGGGGACGCCGGATTTCACCCTGTCCCAGAACGTCAATCTGCCGGCGGTCGGCTTGAACAATCTGCCTGCCGCCGCGTTTTCCACGATACTGTTCAACAAGAATTTCACCCAGTTTATTACCATGGAATTGTCGGCGCTGGAGGCGGACGGGAAAGGCAAGATCATATCCAGCCCGAGAGTGTTGACCGGCGACAAGGTCGAGGCCTTGATCGAGCAGGGCGAGGAACTGCCGTATCAGTCGCAGACCTCGAGCGGGGCGACCGCCGTGTCGTTCCGCAAGGCCAACCTGAGCCTCAAGGTGAAGCCGCAGATCACTCCGGACGGAAACATCATCATGACGCTGGACATCAACAAGGACTCGGTCGGTCGCCAGACGACGCAGGGATTCGGCATCGATACCAAGCATGTCAAGACCGAGGTTTTGGTCGAAAACGGCGGCACCGTGGTGATCGGCGGCATCTACAGCCAGGACGCGAGCACCACTATCAGCAAAGTCCCTTTGTTCGGTGACATTCCAGTACTGGGCAATCTGTTCAAGAATAAGATTACGCAGGATAACAAGACGGAGCTGCTGGTGTTTATCACGCCGCGTATCGTCGACGATCGCCTTAGCGTACGCTGATCGCTGCTTCGTTTTGCGGGAAAAGAGCCGGGCGACCGGCTCTTGTTTTTGGTGAGCCAGGCATGGCGCGTAGCGCCGTGACTAACGCTCTTGGAACCGCTGTGGTGGCGGACTGGTACTGCTAGAATGGTTGCGTGAAAAACACGGACAACATATTTCTCGTCGGGCTGATGGGGGCGGGAAAGACCACCGTGGGCAAACAGCTCGCAGCCGAGCTTGGAAAGGCCTTCCACGATACCGACCAGGAGATCGAACGCCGTACCGGGGTAAAAGTTTCGCTCATATTCGAAATCGAAGGCGAAGCCGGCTTCCGCGTACGCGAGGCGCAGGTAGTGGATCAGTTGACGCAGCTCTCAAACGTGACGGTAGCGACCGGCGGCGGCGCGGTGCTGGCCCCCGCTAACCGCGAACATCTGGCCCATCGCGGTTTGGTTATCTATCTGCACGGCCAGCCCAAGGACCTGTGGCAGCGTACCCGCTACGACAAATCCCGGCCTTTGCTGCAGAACACCGACGCCCTGGAAAAATTGCAAAGCCTTTACCGCGAGCGTGATCCGCTGTACCGCGAAATCGCCGACATCGTCGTCGATACCGGCCACCAACGCATACGCACGCTTCTGGTCCAGCTGCTGCCCCAGGTGAGGCAACGATGCAAGCTCTCCGCGTAGACGTCGCTCTGGGCGAACGCGGCTACGCCATCCATATCGGCTCGGGTTTGCTCGCCGGCGCCGGACTGATCCTGGAGCAGCTGGACCTGCCTAGGGCAGCCATCGTCACCAACGCCACGGTTGCGCCCCTGTATCTGCGGCAATTGGAACAGGCCTTGCACGCGCAGGGGGTGGAGGTGATGAGCGTGGTGCTCGAGGACGGCGAACGCTACAAGGACTGGGTTACCCTCAACCGGATATACGACGCATTGCTCGAGCATCGATGCGACCGCCGGACCACGCTGATTGCGCTGGGCGGCGGCGTCGTGGGCGATCTCACCGGTTTTGCCGCTGCGACCTATATGCGCGGTGTGCCGTTTATCCAGATCCCGACCACCCTGCTAGCCCAGGTGGACTCGTCCATCGGCGGAAAAACCGGCATCAACCACCCGCTGGGCAAGAACATGATCGGCGCGTTCTACCAGCCGCGCCTGGTGCTGGCCGATACCGACGTGCTGAAATCGCTCCCAGCTCGTGAATTCTCCGCCGGCATGGCGGAAGTCATTAAGCACGGGCTGGTCCGCGACGCGGCATTCTTCTCATGGCTGGAACAGAACATGGAGCAGTTGCTCGCCGGCGATCCCCAGGCTCTGGCCCACGCGGTGCGCCGCTGCTGCGAAATCAAGGCCGCCGTGGTGGTCGAGGACGAGCGCGAGACCGGGGTGCGCGCCCTGCTCAATTTCGGCCACACCTTCGGCCATGCAATCGAGTCCGGATTGGGTTATGGCAATTGGCTGCATGGCGAGGCAGTGGCGGCGGGTATGGTGATGGCGGCCGACCTGTCGCGCCGCATGGGCCTCATCGCAGACGTCGATCTAATGCGCATCATCACCCTGCTTGAGCATGCGGGCTTGCCTACGGCTCCGCCCGAAATCTCCCCGGACCGACTTTTGGATTTGATGGGCACGGACAAGAAGGCCGAGGGCGGCAGGCTTCGTTTTGTGCTTCTCGACGCAATCGGTCGCGCGTCGGTTCGCGCCGACGTTCCCGCGGCGCCGCTGCGACAGGCACTGGCATTCTCTCGGACCGCGTGACCCGGCGCGGACGCGCAAGTGCACCAGTTTTGGGCACCTAAGCGCTTGAAGTGACAATGATTCGCGGGTAAAATCTGCGGTTCCGCCGGAAAAGGTCCCGGGCTTGTCCGCGACGTTCCGGAGCCAATCCGTAGCCAGAGGTGCGTGCGTGAATCATCCAGCCCTGCCGATTATTCGCCCTGTGGCACAGGGTCTGTACGACCCTGCCAACGAACACGACGCCTGTGGCGTGGGTTTTGTCGCCAACATCAAGGGCGCCAGAAGCCACAGCATAATCGAGCAGGGGCTGCTCATACTCAAGAACCTGGCCCACCGCGGTGCGGTCGGCGCCGACCCGCTGGAGAGCGACGGCGCCGGCATCCTGATCCAGATCCCGGACCGGTTTTTGCGCGAGGAAATGGCGGGACAGGGCGTGCAGCTGCCACCGGTCGGCCAATATGGCGTCGGTATGGTTTTTCTGCCGCAGGAACCGGCTTCACGGCTTGCCTGCGAACACGAAATCGAGCGCGCGATCAAGGACGAGCAGCAAGTCTTGCTCGGCTGGCGCGACGTGCCGCGCGACAACTCGGGACTGGCCGAATCGGGGAAGAAAATCGAGCCGGTGATCCGCCAGGTGTTTATAGGCCGCGGCGGCGACGTGACGGTGACCGACGCGCTGGAGCGCAAGCTCTACATCATCCGCAAGTCCTCCGGCCATGCCATTCAGGCGCTTCGACTGAAGCACGGCAAGGAGTTCTATGTGCCGTCGATGTCGGCGCGTACGGTGGTCTATAAAGGCTTGCTGCTGGCGGATCAGGTTGGAAAATACTACAAGGATCTGCAGGATCCGCGGCTGGTGTCGGCGCTGGCGCTGGTGCACCAGCGCTTCTCTACCAATACCTTTCCCACCTGGGATCTGGCGCATCCGTTCCGGTTGATCGCCCACAACGGCGAGATCAACACATTGCGCGGCAACGTCAACTGGATCCGCGCGCGGCAGCAGGCCATCTCCAGCCCGATTCTTGGCGCGGACCTGAACAAGATCTGGCCGCTGATCTACGACGGCCAGTCGGATTCGGCCTCGTTCGACAACGCGCTCGAGTTGCTGCTCATGGGCGGCTATTCGCTCGCGCACGCGATGATGATGTTGATTCCAGAGGCCTGGGAAAAACACACCACCATGGACGCGAACCGGCGCGCCTTCTACGAATACCACGCGGCGATGATGGAACCCTGGGACGGCCCCGCGGCGGTCGCGTTCAGCGACGGCCGGCAGATAGGGGCCACGCTGGATCGCAACGGCCTGCGGCCGGCGCGTTACATCGTCACCGACGACGGGCTGGTGATCATGGCCTCGGAAGCGGGTGTGCTGCCGATTCCGGAGGAGAAGATCGTCAAAAAATGGCGTCTGCAGCCGGGCAAGATGTTCCTCATCGACGTCGAGCGCGGGCGCATCATCGACGACGGGGAACTGAAAGAAACACTGGCGGCGGCAAAACCCTACAGCGAGTGGATAGAGCGCATACGCGTCCGGCTCGGGGAAGTGGAAAGCGAAAAGCAGCAGCCGATACGCTCCGAGGTGCCGCTGCTCGACCGGCAGCAGGCATTCGGCTACACGCAGGAGGACCTCAAATTCCTGATGCTGCCGATGGCGGCGGCCGGGGAGGAGCCGATCGGTTCCATGGGCAACGATTCGCCCCTGGCGGTGCTGTCGGGCAAGAACAAGACCCTTTACCACTACTTCAAGCAATTGTTCGCGCAGGTGACCAATCCGCCGATCGACCCGATCCGGGAAGATTTGGTGATGAGCCTGGTGAGCTTCATCGGCCCCAAGCCGAATCTGCTTGGCATCGACGAGATCAACCCGCCGATACGGCTCGAAGTCAGCCAGCCGGTGCTGGATTTCTACGAGATGGACAAAATCCGGCACATCGACCGCAACACCGAAGGCAAGTTCAAGTCGTTCGAACTCGACATCACCTATCCGGTGGCCTGGGGCCACGAGGCGATAGAGGCGCGCCTGGCGAGCCTGTGTGCCCAGGCTGAAGATGCCGTTCGCTCCGGTTACAGCATCATCATCATCTCCGATCGCCGCGTCGACCGGGACAACGTGGCGATCCCGGCGCTGCTGGCGCTGTCGGCCGTGCACCAACATCTGGTCGGCAAGGGCCTGCGCACCAGCGCCGGGCTGGTGGTGGAAACCGGCTCGGCGCGCGAGGTGCATCATTTTGCGCTGCTGGCGGGCTACGGCGCGGAAGCGATCCATCCATATGTCGCGCTGGAAACGCTGCTCAACATGCAGGGGCTGCTGCCGGCGGACATCGATGGCGGCAAGGCGATCAAGAATTTCGTCAAGGCCATAGGCAAAGGCCTGATGAAGGTGATGTCCAAGATGGGCATCTCCACCTACATGTCCTACACCGGGGCGCAGATTTTCGAGGCGGTGGGCCTGTCGCGCGAACTCGTCGCCAAGTATTTCACCGGCACCGCATCCAACGTCGAAGGCATCGGCCTGTTCGAAGTGGCCGAGGAGGCGATACGGCTGCACCAGCAGGCGTTCGGCGCGGACCCGGTGCTGGCGCATGCGCTGGACGTCGGCGGCGAGTACGCATTCCGCATACGCGGCGAAGAGCATATGTGGACGCCGGAGGCGATCGCCAAGCTGCAGCACTCGACCAAGCAGAACAGCGTCGAGACTTACCGGCAATATGCGCATATCATCAACGACCAGTCGAAGCGGCACATGACGTTCCGTGGCCTGTTCGAGTTCAAATTCGGACAAATGCCGCCGGTTCCGCTGGAGGAAGTCGAACCGGCGAAGGAGATCGTCAAGCGCTTTGCCACCGGGGCCATGTCGCTGGGATCGATTTCGACCGAGGCGCACACCACTCTCGCGCTCGCGATGAACCGTATCGGAGGCAAGTCTAATACAGGCGAAGGCGGCGAGGATCCGAATCGTTTTGCCGTGGCGAAGGCCGGCGAGACGCTGGCCCTGCGCCTGGGCAAACAGAACATCGAGCACGATATCGCGCTGCAGGAAGGCGACTCGCTGCGCTCCAAGATCAAGCAGGTTGCCTCGGGACGCTTCGGCGTCACCGCGGAATACCTGGCCAGCGCAGACCAGATCCAGATCAAGATGGCGCAGGGCGCCAAGCCCGGCGAAGGCGGCCAGCTTCCCGGCCACAAAGTGTCCGAGTACATCGCGCAGTTGCGCTTCTCGGTTCCCGGCGTGGGCCTGATCTCGCCGCCGCCGCATCACGATATCTACTCGATCGAAGATCTCGCGCAACTGATCCACGATCTGAAAAACGCCAACCCGAAGGCGTCGATCAGCGTCAAGCTCGTGTCCGAAAACGGTGTGGGCACGGTGGCCGCAGGCGTGGCCAAGGCCAAGTCCGACCACGTCACCATTTCGGGCTACGACGGCGGCACCGGCGCGTCGCCCTGGTCCTCGATCAAGCAGGCCGGCACGCCATGGGAGCTGGGACTCGCGGAAACGCAGCAGACGCTGGTGCTGAACCGCCTGCGCGGCCGCATCGCGGTACAGGTCGACGGCCAGATGAAGACCGGCCGCGATGTGGTCATCGGCGCCATGCTCGGCGCCGACGAATTTGGTTTCGCCACTGCGCCGCTGGTAGTCGAGGGATGCATCATGATGCGCAAGTGCCACCTCAATACCTGCCCGGTGGGCGTGGCCACGCAGGACCCGGTATTGCGGCGCAAATTCCAGGGCAAACCCGAGCACGTGGTCAATTTCTTTTTCTTTATTGCGGAAGAGGCGCGCGAGATCATGGCCAGGCTCGGCGTGCGCAGCATGAACGAGTTGATCGGCCGCTCCGATCTGCTCGACATGAAGAAAGGCATAGAGCACTGGAAGGCGAAGGGGCTGGACTTCTCGCGCATCTTCCACCAGCCGCAGGTCGGTGCCGACGTCGCGCGCCGCCAGTGCGAACAGCAGGACCACGGACTGGCGCAGGCGCTCGACCATCGCCTGATCGAACTTGCCAATCCGGCGCTGGAGAACGGCAAACAGGTTGCCATCGACATGCCGATACGCAACATCAACCGCACTGTGGGCACCATGCTGTCCTGGGAAGTCGCGCGGCGCTACGGCCGCGTCGGGCTCCCCGACGACACCATACAGGTGAGGTTTGCCGGCACCGCCGGCCAGAGTTTTGGCGCTTTCCTGGCCAAGGGGGTGACGCTGGATCTGGTGGGCGATACCAATGACTACTGCGGCAAGGGGCTGTCCGGCGGCCGCATCGTGGTCCAGCCTTCGCGCAAATTCCTTGGCGATCCGACGCAGAACATCATCATCGGCAACACCGTGCTGTACGGCGCGATTGCCGGCGAGGCATATTT
>Ga0194060_10000585_pt1 | contig 26536 bp, 27 predicted proteins | sample SepL225m_MetaG_FD_163427 | JGI IMG/M metagenome (GOLD analysis project Ga0194060, IMG submission 163427) | Anoxic zone freshwater microbial communities from boreal shield lake in IISD Experimental Lakes Area, Ontario, Canada - Sep2016-L222-5m | ecosystem: Environmental > Aquatic > Freshwater >... | reverse complement strand
CCCTCAGTAATATCAGTCGCGACTTTTAAAAAGTCCCAGCGCTGAGCCTGTTTCCTTGGCGCTTTCCATAAGCCCCTGTGCGCCGCCCGTATCCTTGGCGCCTTTTAAAAACCCCATGGCGGCGCAGGTCAAACCGAACGCCTTGAAGGTCAAAACGGCCGGGATCGCAATTTCGGCAATCGCCGCCGCCGCAAGAGCACCCACTCCCAGAGTAAGACCTACTCCCAGGCCAGTAGCGGTTGTACCCGCAATCAGGGCTACTTTATGCGCCGCTTTATGCACCGCATGCTCTTTTTTTTCACATACCCTGCAATTCGCAATCATCCCTTCACCTCTTCTGTGGCAACAACGAGGCAGGCAAAACCTTGCCCGGCCTTCATTTTAAATCCTTGGCGCCGCTCAAGAATCCCAGCGCGCCACCGGTCAAACCGAGCGCCTTGAAGGTCAAAATCGCCGGGATCGCGACCTCGGCAACCGCTGCCAGCAAAAGCGCTCCCACTCCCAAGCTGACCCCCAGGCCTAAACCCGCGGCGGTTTTCCCTGCCAGCATGGCCGCTTTATAGAAAGCATCTCCACCTTTTTCACTATCCTGAGCCATATTCACCTCGTCTCTGATAAAGTAAAGAACCACTCTGCCAAAACCTTCGCCACCTGATACGTTACTGATTACCGGGGGGACTACGGCTTTACCATCGCCCCATCATTCAACTGCAGCAACAGCAGTTTCTTGGACAGGGGCACATTATCGCCATATTCGAGCAGTTTCTTTTCAAAATAGGGCAGTTTCCCTGTTTCCTTCAAACAAATGCCGATCAGAAGATCGCTCAGGTCGGAGAGTTCTTTCAGGTAAAAGAACGCCCCACCGGTTTCATTCGCCATCCAGCGAAAGTTGCCTTCCGTCTCGGAAATATTGTTGCATAAGATGGGATAAATTTTGATTCCCTTGTTCTTGAGCGCCTTCACCTCTTCCCGGTAATCGCGCATGCGGGTGCAGTGCTTGAGGCCATCGAGCACACCGTGGGGCGGCTTGTCGCCAATCAGGATAATCGCTTTGGGCGCTTCCTGGTCCCAGGCAAATGCCACTGCTTCGTGCAAGGCGCATTCCACCGCCTCCGGCCCGCCGCCGCCCTCGCCGACATACAAATCGGGTGACTGCATAAAGCCGATGATTTCTTTTCTATCAAAGGTCAGCGGCAGAATCTTGGTCAGATAATATTCATCTTCCCCTTCGTCGCCATGATCCTTGTAGGCCACCAGCCCCATCCTGATCTTGGGCGAATACTCGAGAACATTTTCTATGATCCTGATGATATTATGCTTGACCTCATCGATATACGGATCCATGCTGCCCGTTGTGTCGATCATGAAGACGACATCAAGGGACGAATCCGCGTAGAAGCGGCCTTCCTTCAGCAGCTTCTCCTTTGCAGCGATTTTTTTGAGAATTTTCTCTTTTCTCTCGGTTAACCCTTCAGCGCTCATGATTTTTTTTATAACACCCCCCCCCCCCTGTCAAGTGGAAAGAATGTAACCAAGATATTTTTGTTGATCTTTTCCGGAAAATACACTATCGCTGAGGCACATAAGCGGTAACCGGGCAAGAGGAACACGACAGGAGATAGTATGCCGAAAATACTGGCAATTGACGACAAACGGGATAATCTGGTCACCCTGTCCGCCCTGCTTGCGAATCTGATGCCCGGCTGTACCGTGCTGACGGCCCAATCCGGCCCGGAAGGGATAGGGAAGGCGAAAACCGAACTGCCCGACGTTATTTTGCTGGATATCAGAATGCCCGATATGGATGGTTTTGAAACCTGCCAACGGCTGATGGCCGATGCAACCACAAAGCACATCCCCGTGATTATGATCACGGCCATAAAAACAGATTCCCGAAGCCGGGTCAAAGGACTGGAGATCGGCGCCAATGCCTTTCTCTCCAAGCCGATTGACGAGGTTGAGCTGATTTCCCAGCTGAAGGTCGCCCTCCGGATCAAAGAGGCGGAGGATGCCCTGCGGGGGGAGAGGGAGTCATTGAAACAAGCGGTCCAGGAGAGGACGGCCGACTTGACCCAGGAGATCGCCGAGCGTAAGCAGGCCGAAGAGGTGGTCAGTCAGGCCAAGGACGACTGGGAAAACACCTTCGATGCCGTCACCGACATGATCACTGTCCACGATGCGGAGTTCAACATTCTCCGCGCGAACCTCGCGGCCAGGAAAATGTTAGGGCTGCAAGCACTGGAGGGAAGGCCATTCGCAAAGTGTTTCCAGTGCTATCACCGCACGGAGAACATGCTGCCCGAATGCCCGGGCCGGCAATCCCTCACTACCGGATTGCCGGCTGCGGTGGATATGTTTGAACCTTCGCTGAACAAGCACGTAGAGATCAGGGCGATGCCGAGGTTCGGAAGGGATGGCCGGGTAGTGGGGGTTATCCATATCGTCAGGGACATTACGGAGCACAGAAAGATGGAGGAACAACTCCGTCAGTCTCAGAAGATGGAGGGAATCGGGCAGCTCACGGGCGGTATCGCCCATGATTTCAATAATATTCTCGCTACGATCATGGGCTATGGAGAAATGGCCCTCATAAAGATGGCAGCCCATGACCCGCAGCGATCGAATATCGAACACATGCTCGAGGCGACCGATAAGGCGGCCCACCTTACGAAGGACCTGCTGTTGTTCAGCAGAAGACAGATCGCGGTAAAAAAACCCGTAGATCTGGACATGATCATCAGGAATGTGCAAAAAATCCTTCAGCGGGTTATCGGGGAGGATATCGAGTTCAAGGTGCTATTCCATGTGGAAGCAGTGCCCATCCTGGCCGATCGCAACCACATAGAGCAGGTCATCATGAATCTGGCGACCAATGCGCGCGACGCGATGCCCAAGGGAGGCACATTCACCATCACACTGGAAAGGATAGAGTTAGATGATGAATTTGTCACCGCCCACGGTTACGGCAAGCCCGGCGCGTATGCCCTGATAAGCGTTACGGATACGGGCACCGGCATGGATGAAGAAATAAGGCAGCGCATATTTGAGCCCTTCTTCACTACCAAAGAGGTTGGCAAAGGCACCGGTCTTGGTTTGTCGGTTGTGTATGGCATCATCAAACAGCACGACGGCTACATTAATGTTTACAGCGAGCCGGGCATGGGCACAACGTTCAAGGTCTACCTGCCGCTGATCGAAGCCGCCGCAAGCCTTGAGGAAACAGCAGGGGACCGGGTTTATCCCGCCGGGGACGGCGAAACGATTCTCCTGGCCGAGGATGACGCAGCCTTGCGGGCCTTGTCGTTGCTTGTCCTGAAGCAATTCGGCTATCAGGTGATCACGGCCGTTAACGGCGAAGACGCGGTGAATAAGTTCCGGGAGCATGCGGACAGCATCCGGTTGCTGCTGCTGGACTTGATTATGCCGAAGCAGAATGGGAAAGAGGCGTATGATGAGATCGTCAAGATTAAGCCGGGCATCAAGATCATCTTTCTCAGCGGTTACACGCCCGAGGTAATCCGGCAGAAGGTATCGATAGAAAAGGGAGCGACGTTGCTCTCCAAACCCGTCTCTGCCAAGGATCTGTTAACAGCAGTGCGGGAAGCGCTGAATAAAGAGTAACGGTACATCACACTAGTATTTCGAGGCCCTCGGAAGCGATAACGCAGGGAAGCTCAGCAGTCGAGCCGGAGAGCGTTCTCAGCCCGTCATGGATCCGATCAAGTTCCTCATCACTCCGCTGCGGCTCATGGTGGGTGAAATAGAGTGCCTTGGCGCCCGCTTCCCTGGCCAGGGCAATGCATTTCTCATAGGTTCCGTGCCCCCATCCTTTTTTAGCTTCATATTCCTGCTCCGTATAAGCGGAGTCGGCAATCAGGATGTCCACACCCCGGATAAAGTCCACAAGCAGCCTGTTTTTCTGCGCGATCAGGCTTTCATATTCATCGTAGTAATCGTCTCCGGGATGGTAAATATTATACAGCGTCTCGTTATCTCCCGTGAAAAAGACACTTTTGCCGCCGCAATCGATCCGGTAACCGAAATTGATTACCGTGTGATTCATGATGATATTGGTAATCCTGGCTGATCCTATCTCCAGGGCTTGACCTTCCGAAAGCGAGCTGTAATGGATATCCGCTTTCAGTTCCGCCTCGCGAACGGGAAAGTAGCAATACTCCATCTGACGGCTCAGCACATCCCGGATATCTCTCTGCAAGACCGGATCAAAGGCGCCGTAGATCCGGATATTGTTCAGGGGAACAAAAATCGGGATAAAAAAAGGAAGACCCTGGATGTGGTCCCAGTGGGTATGGGTGAGCAATATGGAGCAGGACAGGGGCATTTTTTTCAGCAAGCTCTGGGCAAGGGGCTGGATACCCGTTCCGGCGTCCAGAATGATCGTCTGGCCGTCATCCGTTTCCACCTCAATGCAGGTGGTATTGCCTCCGTATCTCACTGTTTGCGGTCCCGGCGAAGGTATCGAACCGCGCACCCCCCAGAAGCGTATCTTCACATCATCACCTCTTCTCAACCTACTTAATGAACACCATGGCCTTTTCCATCTCCCCGTTGACATCGCCCAGGGAAGCAATGATACCGGCCATCTCCATGCCGAACAGATCAGAAATCCGCTTCGGAATGTTTTCTATCATGCTCTCGCCGCTATCGCCGAGTTTCAGCTCCTTGCTTATCTGGTTTGCCGCCGAAACGGCATCGATGATCAGGGAATGCTCCTGATCATGATCATGGTGTTGCCGTAAACAGGCCACCAGATGAGACGGCAGGTTCCATTTTTCCCCCAGCAGCGAACCGATTTGCGTATGATCGACGGTAAAAACCCGCTGCTCCGCTTCATAGAAATGTATCCCTTCCTCTTTGGCCAGGGCAAGCGCTTTTTGAAATTCGTGAGGCAGAAAGTGGGCAAAAACAATCTTGCCGAAATCATGCAGCAGGCCGGACAAGAAATAGTCAAAGACATCCCGCTCCTGCACACCGGACTTGCGGGCGATAATCCTGGCGATGATGGCCGTGGACAATGAATGCCGCAGGAACCCGTCCATGTCGAAACCGGCAGCGTTGGTGCTGGGCAGCACGCCGATGACCGCCGCGCTCAGCGCCAGATTCTTGACCGTGTTGATGCCGATGTAGACAATCGCATGGTTGATGGAGCTGATCTTCTGGGCAAGACCGAAATAGGGAGAGTTGACGAGCTTCAGAATCCTCATCATCAAAATCGGGTCATGCTGGATGACCTCGACCAGGGCCTTGGGATCGGAATTGATGTCCGACGTCAGCTGGATTACCCGATGCACGCTCTGCGAGAAGGCAGGCATCTTTTCGACCATTGCCGGAAGATCTTTTCTGATTTCATTCATACCCAGTTCTCTGGTTTCTGATAACCCAATGTTATTATAGCTTACCACGCCCAACCACGGGTGTCCATAGAATTAATGACCAGCAATCTGTTGACTTTTTTCGCCTCCCCGTTTATATATCGGAGCATGGAAGCTAAAACATTTCTGCAAAATAAGAGGACCTACCTCGCCTATAATGATTTCCGCAAACAGATCTTTTCCGAGCTCGCCCCGAAAGACAGTGAAGCGATTCTGTATGTTCTCCCCTGGTTGCTCTCGGTCAATGATATAGCCGTGCCCGGATACGTACCGAAACTGAAAAAACCCATCGCCGTCGCAGGCGCCACGAGAGCGGGAACAATCTTTACCCGGGAACCGGCCTGCAAGAAGATATTCGGGATCTCGAAGCCGGGTTCCCTCATGTCCTCTTCCACACAGACCGCTCTCATTCAGGGGATCTATACGATCGGCAGTGCGGGAACGATCAGCCAGACGGGCTTATCGGATTGCGATATCTGGATTTGCATCAATAATGAGGACTTTGAAGGAGAGTTGATGAATCAGCTCTCCCAGAAAATTTATCTCATCAAGGATTGGCTGGATGCCAACCTGAAAATGCCGGTCTATTTTTTCATCAGCAATCTTGCCGATATCCGCAATGCCAACTTCGGCACGCTGGACGATGAAAGCTGTGGGAGCTCCCAACGCAATGTCCTTAAGGAAGAGTTCTACCGGACAATGATTATGATCGCCGGGAAAATCCCCCTGTGGTGGCTCTGCTACGATCCGGAAGAGACTGTCGATTACCAGGAATTTTACGAACAATATACCGGCGGCATCTTCGGGGATTACGACTGCATCGACATGGGAGCACTGAATTCCGTAGACGATGATGAGTATTTCGGCGCCGCCCTGTGGCAATTCAACAAGGCCCTGACCCATCCCTTGAAATCGATCATCAAGATGCTCCTGCTGAAGATGCTGCTCCTCGCGACGGGAGAGGAGCTCCTCTGCAACCGCTTCCGCAAAAAGATTCTGGACCAGGAGCGGGATTTTCTCTTTGTAGACCCGAGCATGTTTACGATGAGCGCCGTTCTTGATCACAATCAGGGCATCGAAGCCGAGACCTTCGATTTTATCAAGACATGTTTCTATCTGCGGTATGGAGTTAAATTTTACGCCAAAATTCAGACAAGCAAGGAAATCCTTGCCAAGGATAATTTTTTTGCCCATCCCCTGACACGGGAAGCGATTTATCATTTAAACGACTTTTCCACGTGGCCCTTACAGGAACAATTGGATTTCGGGGAAAAGATTTTTATTCTGCTCGTGCATATCTACAAGGACATTACGGCCTACGGGAAAGACATTGTCAGCGGCATCACTCCCCAGGACATGACAATTATCGGCCGGAAACTGTCTGTTTGCCTGGAGAGAAAACCGAACAAGATTGCTATCGTTCACAAACCCATTTTCAACCTGAATCTCCCCACCCTCGCCTTCATTAACGATAAGAAGGCCTGGCAAGTCTTCAATGCCAGTGATGCGTCGAAACCTCTTGTCTCCAGTACCGATATTATTTATTGCATCGCCGATCTGGTCTGGAATGATATTTATCCGGCCGGGGATATCCGTATGAAACCCAACCCGACGCCGCTCACCATCAATGAAATAACCAATCTGGCCAAAAGAATCAGGGAAACATTCGGCACCTTTGACGTTACGGGCATTGATTTTAATAATTTCCTCGAACCGGAAAGGGTGACCAAGATGCTCGTCGTCATCAGCTTCGAGGGCTCGCACCACGCCAAGGATGTGAATGATTTATGCGTTATCTATTGCAATCACTGGGGCGAACTCTTTGTCCAGCGGTTCAATTCGCCGGATAAACTCAAGGAATTTATAGCCGGCGGCGGCCGAAAATTTTCCCAGGTGGCAGTATCCTATTACATTCAACGCAACAGCCATGCCTACGAAAAGATCATTGAACGGACCAAGAAACTCGTCACCCAGATTTTTGCCTACACTGCCCTGACCTGATAACTGATTAGACCGCCTGGTCGCCCTGATAGTACTTGGTGACACGGGCAATATAGTTTCTCGTTTCCTGAGGCAGTCGGCCGGGATATTTTTCCACATTGCCCATGCCCCAGTTGTAAGCCGCCAACGCCAGGCGGGTATCGCCGCCGTAGCGGTTGAGCAGACCCTTCAAATATTTTGTCCCGCCCATAATATTTTCCCGCGGATCATAAGCGTCACGGACCCCGAGTTCGCGGGCCGTATCAGGCATCAACTGCATCAGCCCCATCGCCCCCCGCGGCGAGGTGCTGTGAACGGCAAAATTACTTTCGGCCTTAATGACGCTTTTGATCAGACTTTTCTCCACCCCATAGGCGTCGGCCGCCTGTCCGATAATTTGCTCCAGAGCGATGGGAGAAGCAAGACCGTCATTTTTTTGGGGGGAACGCTGATTTTTTGACGCCTGCCCCTCAGGAACCGGAGCAACTTGAGTTGGGCCAGCCGGAAAATGGCCGGCTGGGGCAGGCGTTCCCGTAAATGGCAGCCCCCAGTCTCCCTGATTGTCATCTGCCGTCAGGGCATGGAACAGATGATCATTGATCTGCTGCTGCATTTTCAGAATCAGGGCGGCAATTTCCTGCCCCGGCAACGTTTCGTTCAGACCTTGCCGATTGCTCCTGTCTTCTCTATTGAGCAGGGCTGCTGTTAACGCAGAGGCAAAGGCATTGCCTGGCATCCGGCCCGGATCACTTGCCCGGCTGCTGTCCGCAGTTCGCAAAGAAAAATCCGGCTTTACCGATATCGTCATAACCTGCACCACGTTCCCTTACCAAGAGCCTTTCCGAGAGCCTTACCGAGAGATTGATGAGCAGATCAATCCAAATTGTGTGCCAAGGAGTGAACAAGGGGGGAAAAGAGGAGAGTTATTCCGTTGCCGATATCTTTATAAAAGCATCGACAATCTCGCCGTCAAATTGGGTATTGCGGTTATTGTACAGTTCCGCCATCGCCACTTCATTACTCAGCGCTTTGCGGTAAGGGCGATTATTCGTCATGGCGTCAAAGGAATCGACAACACCAATGATCCTGGCCAGAAAAGGAATCTCCGCGCCGGCAAGGCCGGACGGATAGCCCTTGCCATCCCATCTTTCATGGTGGCAAAGGGTGATCTCCTTTTCCTTATCCAGGAGCAGCACGGGGCTCAATATCTTCTCCCCCACCGAAGGGTGATTCTTGACGATCAGATATTCCTCCGTTGTCAAGCGGCCCGGTTTCAGCAGGATACTGTCGGGCCAGGCGATCTTGCCCACGTCGTGAATAACGGCGGCAATCCGCAGGGATTCCATATCTCGGGCAGAGCAGTTGCATTCCCGGGCAAGGCGGGTCGACAAATCGGCAACCCGCTGGCAATGCTGCTCCGTATAATGGTCGCGCATCTGAATTGATGCAACGAGCGACTTGAAGGTATCCAAGAGGTTGGCGTACACGCTTTCATAGAGCACCTTGTTTTCCAGATTGAGGGACGCCCGTTTGGACAGGCTGGAAACATGGTGCAGGTCGTTTTTGGTAAATACGCTGAGGCCCCTTTTTTTTCTCACGCTGAGCACACCCAGGACCGTATCGCGAATCATGAGGGGAACACAGATGAGCGAAGGCGCTATCAGCGGATCGCTGTCCGAATTGATCATGAGGGCAGACTTTTTGGCCACCACTTCTCTGAATATGCCGGGCACAAAGGGAATGGCGTTTTGCCGGACCGAACCATCGGTGCTCCGGGTTACCTGGGGATAGAAATCCTCGCTCCGTTCATCATACAAAAACAGTGCGCAGCTTTCCCCTTCCACTATTTTCAGAGCCAATTCCACGACCTGTTGAAAGATCTCTGCCTGGTCGCCGGCGGTGTTTTCAATCTCTTCATAGATATAACTCTGGAGCGACAACTGCTCTTTTTTCGTCCGCACATAGGTGCTTTCATTTTCTTCCCCGCTCCCCTTCCTGGTCTCGCTATCATGCAGATACAGATTGACCTTGAAAATCAAGTCATCTATATTAAAGGGTTTTTTAAGAAAATCAACAGCCCCTTGCTTCATTGCCGTAACGGTCAACTCCAGGGCAGGATGGGCAGTAATCATGATAACGGCAGTGGAGGTCTTCATTTCTCTGATGGCTTCCAGCAATTCCATGCCCCCCATGACGGGCATCATGATATCGCTGATCACCATATCATAGGGCCGGCTCTGAAAAAGACGCAGCGCCTCCGTGCCGTCTGCGGCTTCATCGATTGCATAATTTCCCGACTGGTCCAGCGCCTCCACCATGAGATTGCGCGTCGGCTGGTAATCGTCAACCACGAGAATGCTTTTCTTATGAGTTTCCGCGAGCGTTGATATATTCATGGCTCTCCATCCATTTTTTTACCGAGACACCAGAACACACTATACGCTCTTATCCTTATCCTTCAAGATAACATCAATAAGGCTGTAGGATATTTTCTTATAGGCTTCCGCCTTGTCAGCTCCCTGCTGGGACAGGGAAACGACGTCCTGATACTTGGCGTTCTGGGCCTCTTCGGGGGACGAAGACTGCCTCACCTTGACTCTGCTCTGTTTGTTATAAGCGTTTATGACGCTATCAACCGGGTATTGTGATGATATAGTCATGAATTTCCTCCTGCCGGTTAAATGAAACTGATCCGTTAGTCATATCGGCATTGTCTCAGAATACTTGAGGGATTTTTTCGAAAAATATAATGTCGTTGACTTAAAGATTTATTTCTTTTAAGTCAAGGAAATTGATGTGACTTTATCAGGAGGGCGCTATGGATGAGGTGATCAAGAGGGAAGAAGCAAGTATTATCGCCAAAGAGTTGAAGCATTGTCAACTGAACCTTAAGAAGGGCAACATTTTTTCCTGCCTGGTCTGCTTTGAGGGAGTCCTGAAAAAAATGCTGGGAACCAACATGCTCCCCAGCGACAGCAAACAATTAAATGAGGATATAAATAGCTTCCAGCATGACCTGGCGTCCAGTAAAACGTTCAAGGACGTGTACGGCCCCGTTACCTTTCGGGATAACGAGATCGCGACGACACTGGACTTCATGCAACAACTCATCGAAATCAAAAATGAGGAAACCCGCGCCCTCCTGGAAGCGGCAACAGGGGGCGATACGGGGGGAGACACTGCCCTGGCGGCCAAAGTGCAGCAGATCAAGGTGCTGATCGAACAAGGAGACTATACCGATGCCCAGGAAATGATTGCCGATAACGAAGAAATCATGGATGTACTCCTGGGCGAATACAATGCCGCCGGCATCGAGTTCCGCCAGGCGGGCCAGTATGATGAGGCAATAATTGCCTTCCGCAAGGCCCTGGTGGTTCTCCCCAATGACGAAGGGCTCTACTATAATATCGCCCGGGCCTTCATTGGCAAGAAAGCCTGGAAGGATGCGGCTGAAGAGATCAACGCCGCCCTCAAGATCAACCCGGAGTTTGCGGAAGGCATCAAGCTTTTGAACTTCATCCGGGAGTCAGGGGGATAGGGGGCAGAGCCAGATGCACCGGCCTAGCAATTTTTTCACCCCCGGCAGTTTTTGCCGGTATTTCAATAAACCCTGAAACAATCACATCTTGCTTCCAGTCATTGTCAGACGCAGGGGTGCTGTATAGAGTGCAATCACTAAAGTTCTACCATCAAACGCCGATAAAGGGAGCATGATAATAGATAGCACACTGCCAATTTTTACCGCCGCCACACCCAGCACCGCCCAAGTTGACAGTATCGCCGGGGGGGCTTTAGGAAGAGGTATGGATGCCCTCATGGCCGAGGATTACGACAAAGCCATCAGGGAGTTCAAGCGCACGATCGCTCTTTCCCCCTCTTCGGACAATGCATTCACTGCCTATGATTATTTGGCTACCACGCAAGTGAAGAGCCTCCAGCCGGGGGAGGCAGAAAAGACTTACAAGCAGGCGATCAAGGTGTTCCCATCTGCCGACGGCTTCCATCTGAACCTCGGGCATCTCCTGTTTTCCCAGAGCCGTACTGATGAAGCCGTGCAACAATATGCCGCTGCTGTCAAACTAAACCCCACGGAAAGTCAAAACAGGTACGCTCTCGGTCAGGGCTATCTGACCTTAAAGAGATATGATGATGCGGCAGCCCAGTTCAAGGAGGTTATTCGCCTGCAGCCGAAGGATTCAGGCGGTTACTATGCCCTCGGGCAGACCTACCGCGAGGCCGGCAAGCTTGATGCCGCGCAGGAACAACTTGACAAGGCCCTGGCGTTGAAAAACGATTTCCCCTATGCCCACTACGAACGTGGGCTGCTCTACGCAGAACAACAGCAAATCACCAAGGCACAGGATGAACTCGCAATTCTCAGCGAGGCCGCACCGGAGTTGGTAAATGATCTACGGAACAAGATTTCTGAAAAATCCGCTCCGAGGTTTCTCAACGCCTATTCCACCAGCCTCAATCTTGCCTCAGCGCCGGGAACCAAGCTATCGTCCCTTGATTCATCGCTGACGACGCCGGGAGGCGAGGGGGATTTTACGATTAAATTTATTTTTGACAAGGAAATGGATCCCGCCTCCGTCCAAAATGCTGCCAACTGGACAATCAGCAGATCAACAAGTTACCAAACCGGAGGCCTCTACAACTGGGGCCTTGAGGCGCCCTCGACGGAAGTCAACATACCAATCCGACCGGCGAGCGTAACCTACGACTCCACAATTCTAACCGCCAAAGTCACCGTCAAGATTGCCCAGAACTCATCGGGCGATGGAACCATTGACCTCTCTCATCTGGTTTTCAAATTCAGCGGAACGGATTCTTACGGCAACGTAATGGATGCGTCGGCTGATAAATATAACGCGATTTCTACCGTAGTATGATGACTCGGGGAAATCGCGCAGCCTATCTCTCAACATGATCCCAAAATTGTTGACCACCCCCAGAAATTCACATTTCACTCTTGGAACAATAATGCATAGTGGCATCAATATTGCATTTCTTAGGCAATTTTCAGAAGGAATATCCACAAGAATGCAGCCCCCTGTGTAAACGAGAGGGCGGAGCTGCATCCACAACCCGAATGCCGTTAGGCCCTGGCAGCACGTCTTGGAACCCCTCAGGGCTTTCCGAAGCCCAATTGAACGCCCCGATTGCAAACGGCAGATTGAGGAGATTGAAAACAATGACTAAAAGATATCGAAATGAGCTTTATGCCGCGATCCATGAAACCATGGGGTCGCTTCATGAGATCGGCGCGCTCGACAAGCATACGATGCGCGAGTTCGATGCGGCTTGCCTGACACCGGTGCGCCTGCTCGCCCCGAGGAGATAAAAACAATGCGCCTGCGTGAACTCGTTTCCCAACCGGTCTTTGCGCGGTACCTGAATGTCTCGAAAAACCTCGTTTCTGATTGGGAGCGGGGTGTAAAAAAACCGGGTGGCCCGGCCTTGCGGCTACTAACAGTAGTAGGGCAAAAAGGACTGAAGGCGATTGCATGATCCTCATCGCCGGCGGCGCCGGTTACATCGGTTCTCACGCCAATAAATTCCTCAATAAACGAGCGTTCGAAACGGTTGTCTATGACAACCGAAGCCGCATCACCAACCCCTTTCCACACGGCATCCTACCGGGAGTACTGATCATTGTCCTCTAATCCTTTATCAACAACAAGTATACTGATCCTATGTGGCGGCTTCGGAAAGAGGCTGCAACCGGCCGTCTCTGACCGTCAAAAGGTTCTTGCCGACGTTACCGGACAGCCATTCATTACTTTTATTCTTGATCAAGTTGCGATGGCGGGTGGTGGTAATGTAATATTATGCACGGGATACATGGGAGATCAACTTGAAAGCTTTCTGGGGAAAAGACGCAAAACTCTTGCTTTGTATTACTCGAAAGAGACGGAGCCTTTGGGCACCGCGGGTGCTGTCAGGAATGCCATTGACATGACCAAATCGGACACATTAATGGTTTTTAACGGGGACTCATATTGCGATATTAATCCGCAGGACTTATTGGCATGGCATTTCGAAAAAAATTCATCATGCACGCTGGCACTGGTAAAAATGCCAGACGTAAACAGATACGGCAGTGTTAATTTTGACGTAGATTACCAGGTAACTTCATTTAGTGAAAAAACGCCTGATAAAAAGAGCGGATGGATCAATGTCGGCATTTATTGCATAAACCGCCAAATAATTGCAGCCTTACCGGGCAACAGAAATATTTCGCTTGAAAAAGATTTATTCCCGACCCTAATCGGTAAGCAATTCTTTGCATTTCCGCAGGAGGCAAAATTTATTGATATCGGCACACCAAGCTCGTATCAAGAAGCTGAAACATTCTTCGTGAACGTGGCTCATTATCCGGGCAGAGCCAATAAAAAGGGGCTTGCTAATGCCTAAGAAAAACTTAATCATCCGCATCAGCGAAACTGTATTCATATTCGTGTATTTTTTACCGAAAGAGGCAATGTCGGAAATTTCGTGGCGAAATTAAATATTATACGGCACGGCGAGTATATTGGGATTGCCCGTTATGACAGTGGCCTTCACGAACCGCATCTTGATATCATCGGCCCGGACGGCGACAAAAGGCGGACTATCGATTACAGCATCCTTGAAAACGATCAGGCCCTAAATGTGGCAATCCAGGATTTTAAAAACAATTGGAATCTTTACGTAGAAAGGTGGAACAAATGGCACGAAGGAAGAAAATGAATGCCGAAGAAATGGAAAAATGGTTGTTGAGTCAAGGCGCTACGCCCGTCACCGAGGAGATGCAAAAAGAGCCTTGGTATGCTGAGGTGTCGAAACTGCCGTCATGCATGACGCTGGGAAAGAAACAACACTTGGACCGTCACAAAGATATGGCAAAACGCTAACGCCGGAGCAATAACCAATGAATAAAAGGGTTCTCATAACCGGTATCACCGGCATGGTCGGCTCCCATCTGGCCGATTTTTTATTGGCAAATACCGATTGGGATATATTCGGCATGTGCCGCTGGCGCAGTCCTTTGGATAATGTGGTGCATTTGCTGGACCGCGCGAATAAAAAGGACCGGCTTTATTTTATAGATGGCGATCTTTGCGACATTATATCTCTTCAGAATGCCGTCAAAGAATCAAAACCGGACTATGTGTTCCATCTGGCCGCCCAGAGCTACCCCAAAACGAGCTTCACCTCGCCAATTCATACCCTGGACACAAATATCCTTGGCACCCTTAGATTGCTTGAAGCACTAAGAGGATGTAAGGATATTGACCCTGTCATTCATGTATGCTCATCATCGGAAGTCTTCGGCAGGGTCCCCAGAGAAAGATTGCCGATAAATGAGGATTGCCCCTTCCATCCCGCCTCGCCCTACGCCATTTCCAAAATTGGGACCGATCTGGTGGGCCGGTTCCATGCCGAGGCTTACGGCCAGAAGGTTGTTATCACGCGGATGTTCACGCACTCTGGACCCCGCCGGGGTGACGTTTTCGCTGAATCTACCTTTGCCAAACAGATAGCGATGATTGAGCAGGGCATGATTCCACCTGTGGTCAAGACCGGAAACCTCGAATCGCTGCGAACATGGTCTGATGTGAGGGACGCCGTGCGTGCCTATTACATGCTGGTGACGGTGAACCCCATTCCGGGTGAATCCTACAATATTGGGGGGACATATTCCTGCACCGTTGGCGCGATGCTTGCTTTCTTGATCACCCTCTCAACTCACAAAGAACAAATTAAAGTTGAGCAAGATGCGGAAAGACTGCGGCCGTTGGATGCGGATTTACAGGTGCCGGATACAGTCAAGTTCAAAACCCATACCGGATGGGAGCCACAAATTCCTTTTGAAAAGACGATGACGGATTTGCTTGAATACTGGCGCGAACGTATTAATTCAGGGAAGTGCTTTTTACAGCGATAACATATGAATTCAATTGATTATTTAAAAGATAAGGCTGATTGGGTTAAAAAAGAGCTTTTAAAGATTCATAAAATTGCTCCTGGTATTCGGTTAGCCTCATCTTTATCGTGTATAGAAATTCTGACAACGCTGTATTATAGAAAAATTATAAATTATGACCCGAAAAACATCTTTTGGGATCAAAGGGATAGATTCATTATCAGCAAAGCCCATGGCTCTGTCTCATTTTACCCCATCCTGGCGGACTTAGGTTTCTTTGGAATGGAACAATTGGCGATGGTTGGAAAACCAGGAGGTATATTAGCAGACATCCCGGACTGTTCCATCCCAGGGTATGAGACAGTGAACGGATCATTAGGGCATGGTCTTGGCGTAGCATGCGGCATTTCTTTGGCGCTCAAAAGGAGAAATCGAAAAGAAAACGTTTTTGTCCTGTCAGGAGATGGCGAATTGTTTGAAGGCTCAGTTTGGGAAGCCATTATGTTCGCGCCACACCATAAACTGAATAACTTGATCCTTATCATAGATAATAACAAGATATGTATGCTCGACTATTGTAAAAATATTATTGATATCGAACCTATCGAAGATAAATTTAAAGTTTTCGGCTGGCAGACGGCAATTGTAGATGGCCATAATATTGAAGAATTGTATGATATCTTGACACACGCCAAAATACGTATAAGTGACAAGCCAATAGTAATCATTGCCAACACTGTGAAGGGAAAGGGCGTGGCCCGTCTTGAAAAGGATTCTCTCTGTCATATAAAATCACTGACAATTGAAGAGGTTGATAAGTTACTGATGGAGATGAATTAACTATATGGCTGCAAGAGTGATGAGAGATGCCTTCATTGAGGCCCTCTTCTCAAGGATGGAAACCAATGAAAATATTTTTTTCATTTCTGCTGACTTTGGCGCCCCGGCGTTGGATAAACTGAGAGACAAATACGCGGACCGGTTTGTTAATGTCGGTATTGCTGAACAAAACTTGATAAATGTCGCAACGGGCCTAGCCCTCGAAGGCTTTATTGTTTACGCTTATGCTATTGCCCCTTTCTTATCAATGCGGGCATACGAACAAATCAGAACCAGCATTTCCATACTCGCGCAAATCAGAGACATTAACATCAATCTCATTGGTGTGGGCGCTGGCCTAAGCTACGACGTGACAGGGCCGACCCATCATTGCCTGGAAGATAGTTGTATCATGGCCGTGCTCCCTAACTTTACGATTTTTTCACCAAGCGATGCTATCCTGTCAGAAAAGTTTGTTGACTATACGTTAAGAAAGAGCGGGCCAAAGTATATTAGAATGGATGGCAAAGCTCAGCCTGAAATATATGCTGACGAAAAGCAAATTTCTTTTGAAGACGGTTTTACAGAACTGCGAAAAGGCTCAGAAGTATGTATAGTTTCGACAGGATATATGACACATGAAGCCCTCAAGGTTGCCGATGCGTTGTCGCAGGATAATATCAGCACCGGCGTGGTAGATGTTTATTTTTTAAAGCCGTTTAATGAGCAATTATTGGTAAAAATTTTCAGGGAATATAGACATATTGTTACTATGGAGGAAGCCTTTCTTAATAAAGGCGGTCTTGATACGATTGTTGAACACGCTTGTTTTTCAAACAGGGTTTATATCGGAATGACAAAACTGGGCTTCGGTGACAAATATGTTTTTGATGTTGGCAACAGGGAGCATCTTTATAGAACAAACGGGCTGGATCTTGGTAATATGATAAAAAAAATCAAAACTGATCTTAACAGGAATTGAAGATAACAGATGATAAGGATAACATGGGATTATGAGAATCAATAATTTGATCCGGAAGTCAGCGGAAATTAGATTGCGTGTTCTCGAAACCGCCCTGCGTGCCGGCAAAGGTCACGTGCCGCCGGCGTTTTCCTGGGTTGATATTGGCGTTTCACTCTTTTACGGGGGCATACTTCAAATCAAACCTTCGGAACCACGCTGGCCGGAACGAGACCGTTTTATTCTCAGCAAAGGACACGGATGTCTAACTTTGTATGCAATTTTGTCCGACTTGGGTTTTTTCCCAAAAAATGAACTCGAAAACTTCTGTGGTCATGGATGTCTGCTGGCCGGTCATCCAGATCCCAATATCCCTGGAGTTGAAATTGTATCAGGATCTCTCGGCCATGGCCTTGGAATAAGCGCCGGGATGGCTTTGAGTGCAAAAATCGATGGTAAAGACTGGTTCGTATATACTCTCTTAGGTGACGGTGAATGCCAGGAAGGATCAGTTTGGGAAGCAGCCATGTTTGCCAGCCATCACAAGCTTAACAATCTGGTAGCCATTGTGGATCGTAACCGCCTCGGCGCAACTGATTTTACGGAAAATTCTCTTTCCCTTGAGCCGTTCAGTCGTCGCTGGCAAGCTTTTGGCTGGGAGGTGGTAAATAAAAACGGTCACGACATCGAGCAGTTGATTGATGTCCTGTCAAAAGCAAAACAACGAACTTCTGCACAACCGCTGTTAATTATTGCCGACACGACCAAAGGCAAAGGTGTAAGCTTCATGGAAGGATCGCCTCTGTGGCACCATCGAATGCCAAAGAGTGAAGAAATTCAGGCTGCCTTAAAAGAATTGAGCCAGTTTAAAAGCCAAGAGACTAACTGAGACGGGAGATAATGCAGTAATGATCATTGATTTCAGAGATGCTGTGTTCAATGCCGTTGGAGAGATCATGTCAAAAGGCAAAGATGTTCTTGTCCTTTACAATGACATGGGTGCCATGGGGCTCGACAAGATCAAAAATGAATTCCCTGGCCGCGTAATCAACGCAGGCATTGCGGAACAGAACATGGCAAGCGTGGCTGCTGGCTTGGCGATGACCGGCAAGAGGGTCTTCATCTATGGGATTATAGCCCATATTTTTTCTCGCGGATTTGAGCAGATCCGGAACGATGTTTGCTGTGCGAATCTTCCGGTAACAATTCTCGGAGTAGGCAGTGGTTTATCCTATGGCACTGATGGGCCTACCCACCACGGGGTACAGGATATAGCGGTCATGCGAACGCTTCCCAACATGACCATTTACAACCCTGCCGATAGTGTTTCCGCGTATGCATCGGTAAAACTGGCGGATGAACATCGCGGCCCTGGATATATACGTATGGACAAAGAGCAATTACCGGCGCTCTATGGTCCGGACGCTGATTTCCACGCGGGATTTAACATCCTTCACGAAGGTTCCGATATTGCTCTCTTAGCCACAGGCGTTTTGGTTCACCGATCTATCGAAGCGGCGCGGCAACTTGCAGATGAAGGTATCAGTGTCCGCGTGATGGATATCTTCCGTCTCAAACCGATAGACAGCAATGCGCTCTACAAGGGCATTGAAGATGTGAACGCTGTTTTAACGGTGGAAGAGAATTCACCGGTAGGCGGTCTGAGTAGCATAATCGCTGAGCTGATAGCAGTACACGACCGCAAAATAACACTTGCCAGTGTTACCTTGAATGATGAGGCGATGATGAGTGCGGCCAGCCGAAAATGGGCTGAGGCGCGATGCGGTCTGACGATGGAGAACATTATAGCCCGGATTCGTAATATTGCGGAAGCAACTGCCACTTCTTGAAACCGGATATCATTTTATTATGGCAATGTCATGAAATATACATTTTTAGGAACATCATCAGAAAAAATCCCTGTTGTAGGCCTGGGTATGGGAAAGGGAATAGGCAATGATGCAAAAATAGCATCCTATGACGGTGAAGATGAGAGGCTGATCCGTCATGGTGTCGATTTGGGCATAACATTCATTGATGTTGCCTGCGATTACGGGTCAGGAAAAGCAGAGGAGGCTGTTGGAAGAGCTATTTCAGGTATCCGGGAGAAGGTTTTTGTTGCCACAAAATTTCCGCCAGAAAAGAGCTCTTACGCGGATGTCATAAGATCTGCCGAGGAAAGTCTCGTGAGACTCAAAACAGACAGGATAGACCTATTCCAGTCGCACTGGCCAAATCCTCAAATCCCGTTGGATGAAACGTTGCGTGCAATGGAAACGCTCGTTCATGAGGGAAAGGTAAGGCATATTGGATTGAGCAACTGTACCATCGGCGAGGCCAAAAGAGCTCAAGCATCTCTGCTGAATGTCCCTCTCGTATCCATTCAGCAAGAATACAATCTTCTTGATCGAACTGCCGAATCCCACTTTATACCGTTTTGCAAAGAAAACGGTATGACGTTTATCGGATACAGCCCGCTTGCGAATAGCAAGCTTGAAAGAAAAGACTATCGTTTAGCCAGATTGAATGAGATTGCCGAGAAATATTCATGTTCCACTACCCAAATTGTCCTTTCCTGGCTGACCAGGAAAAAAGGGACTATAGTTGTAATGCGTACTTCTGAGGAAATCCATCTCCGGGAAAATGCTAAAACTGGCGACTTGACGGTTGCCCCTGAAGACCTCGCAACAATATCCTCGCTCTTCGCAAATGAAGTTAAGAACATTCCCGCCTCTCTCATGTGGATAAGAGATGACGATTCGCAGAAGGTATACACGACCATAGAAGGTGCCTATGAAAACTGTTACGAGCTGACACCAAGCCCGACCGAACTCGCCCTTCAGATCAAATCTGGCGAAATCCTGAAGCCTATAAAAATATGTGCTGACTCAAACGCCAAAGAGAAACTGCCGTATGAAGTCGTTGAAGGCAAACTTCGGTATTGGGCTTGGGTCATTGCCTATGGATTAGATGTCTACATACCGGCAATTGTCAAAGACACTGGGGATATTCAATGAATATTGCAAGCTTTTATAAAGGGAAGAAAGTTCTTGTCACGGGTGGAACGGGCACGATCGGTTCCCTCATCGTGAAGCGGCTCATTGACGCAGGCGCGGTTGTTACGGTTGTCTCCATTGATAGTATTGACCGTGCTCGGCAGGTTCTCGGCGATGTAACTATGTTTGTAAACGGTGATCTCAGAAATTATGCAACATGCCTGGCGGTTACCAAGGGTATGGATTATGTCATCCACCTCATGGCTGTAAAGGGAAACACCCAGATAGGGCTCGCAAAGGTCGCAAGTGCTTTCGTTCCCATGATTCTGTGCAACACCAATATGATGGAGGCTGCTTTCCGTTGTGGTGTTTCGAGATACCTCTATGTAGGAAGCATCTGTGAATACCCAGCCCTTGACGTCCGGTATGAAGATGACATGTGGGGCGGTCCGCCGCAGGCAAACGACCGATACACCGGTATTTGTAAGCGCGCAGGCGAAGCACAGGCCGAGGCTTATCTCCACGAACATGGATGGGATGCGGTCCGCATTGTGAGACCTTCCAATGTCTATGGGCCTTTTGATGATTTCGATCCCCGCACAGCCCAGGTGATCCCTGCCCTGATTGCCCGCATGGCGAATGGAGAAAATCCGATAAAAATTGCAGGTGACGGAAGTGCTGTCAGGGATTTTATCTATTCGGAAGATGTCGTGGAGGGTATGCTCATCGCCCTTGCCGAAGCCCCTCCCTGTCTGCCGATCAATCTGGGAAGCGGCGCAAGGACGACAATCAGAACAATAGCCGAAACAATTGCAGACCTTCTAACCATGAAACCTGAAATAGAATGGGATGAAACCAAGCCCACAGGCGACAAGGTCAGGGTGCTCGCCATTGAACGGGCAAAAGAAGTCCTCGGATTTGAAGCTAGAACACCGCTTAAAGAAGGAATAAAAAGGACCATGGAGTGGTACCTCAGCCATAAAACACTGGCGGACGAAAGGGGTAAGGAGCTCCATGGATAGTTGCGACAGAAACATTAAACCATCTCTCCCGGAGCTTATTGACCGCTTGAGTATTGATCAAATTAAGGAAGTCCTTGTCTCTCCAGGAAAAGAAAGCTTCGGAGGGGAGATTCAGAGGATCGAAGGCGAACTTGATAGAATCTTCTCACATACTCGTCAGCCAATAATAACCTCACGGTTTCTCCGGCTCGTCATTGCCCTTGCCCAGATCAACCTCCATATTTGGAAAGAAAAAGAGCGGATGATGAACGACTCATCCTCGTTCGAGAAACACCTGAAGCTTAGCCACCAATTGAACGGACTTCGTAATCAGTTAAAGAATGACCTTTTTGAAGGAGCGGGTATCAAACAACGTTCCTTGGCGAAGACAAATACAGATACGGAAGACCTCGAAGGTTGGAAGCTCAGCATCCTCCAAGAAACGCAAGCAGATTGCCTACCTCTTACATCCTCGGACTCACCCATAACTGCAAAACACCAATATGCGTACCTGCTCACCGACCTTGTCGATACACTCACGATAAATCAGATAAAGGAAGTCTTCTTCAAGGGAGCGCGAAGGGATGCTATCGTTGGAGAGACCGATAAAATCGCCCAGGATGTCGATGCAATCGCGCAAGAAAAAAACATCAAGCCGACGGGTACGCTTGTCGGACTTTTAGTTCTCCTTGCCCAGGCAAACCTCCTTGTTTGGATGAACAAAGATCTCATGCAGATTTCACCTGCGCGATACAGTGAACTCCTCGATTTTGCACAGGACTTAAATGGTCTCAGGAATCATGTAAGAAACATGCTGATGGACAAGTTTGGCGAATTAGAGTCCTGTAATCAAAGGGTAACCTTCCTGAGCCAGAGTAGCGAGAAATGGTATTCTCCTATTCTCGGCCGATTGAAAAAAGCTTCACCGAACCATGAGGAATCATTCTGCAATGTCACCAGCGATGATCTCTCCCTCTATTTTGGAATCGAAGTAACGGATCTATCAGATGATTGCAAGGAAATCCTCAAGTCCAGGGATTTTCGTTACAGAAGGTTGGAGGGTGCACAGCGGGATGAAGTATTTCGAAGAATCATCTTGCGCATAGAATCTGGTGAGCTATGGGTATCTGGAGAAGATAAAAAGCATATCTGGGAAAAGGGCTGGAATGAAAACCTTGAAGAGTATGAGAAATCAAAAGATGTTTTTAATCTGATGCCAAAATTCCTTCAGTCAAAAAAAGTCTTGAGATTAGGAAGAGAGTACATAGAACCCAAAAGTCAAAATTTTGAATTCGACGTTATCGACATATACCGGCGCTGGATCTTTCAAAAATACTTATCGGACGTAAATGCCATTTATGAATTCGGGTGCGGTTCATGTCAGCATTTACCTATTCTCGTTGAACTTTTTCCGGATAAAGAAATTCATGGTCTCGATTGGGCTGATGCTTCAATAAAAATCATCGACAAGCTGGTTCATGACAAGGGTTGGAAGCTCCAGGGCCATACATTCAATCTCTTTGCTCCTGATGATAACCTTACACCCACAAAAAATTCTGGCATCATTACCCTTGGGACAATGGAACAACTCGGGAGGAACTTTGAACCTTTTATGCAGTTTCTCATGAATAAAGAACCTGCCGTGGTATGTCATATCGAGTCGATGATGGAGCTATACGATGAAAACATTCTCAGTGATTGCTTGGCCAAGATATATGACAGAAAAAGAAACTACCTTGACGGTTACCTTGATAGGCTGCGAGAACTCGAAAAGGAGCGCAGGATTGAAATCATGGAGCTTAGGAGGGTGTATTTCGGCAGTATGTTTCACGATTCATATTCGTTAGCAGTATGGCGCCCCAAGCCTTTATAGGAAAGTGGTTGCAGGTGTAAGATGATATATAAAAAATTAGGGAATACCCGGGTAACCGTATCCGCCATCGGGCAGGGGACAATAGGCGCAGGCAGCCATGCCAGCACAACTCCTGAACGAATCCGTGATCGTATCGCCGTGATTCATACCGGCGTTGAAGAGGGCATTACTTTTCTTGATACCGCCGAGGACTATGAAGACGGGCATGCTGAAGAAGTGCTTGGCAAAGCGCTCAAGGGAATACGGGACAAGGTTTTTATCAGTAGTAAATTCAAGCCAGAAAACAATACCTTCACCGGTGTTCTGAAGGCGGCGGAGATGAGCTTGAAAAGGCTCCAAACGGAGTGGATCGATCTTTATCAGATACACTGGCCAAACCCCCAGGTACCTCTTTCAGAGACTATAGAAGGGATGTTGAAACTTGTCGAACAGGGCAAGGTGAGGTTTATAGGTGTGAGCAACCTCACATATCTACAGATCAGGGAAGCAACAAGGCTTTCTGAAAATAAAATAGTCTCAATACAAACCGAGTATAACCTTTTAAACCGCGGTATCGAAAAGGAGATCCTGCCGTACTGCGAAACGGATAATTTGTTGGTAATAGCATACAGCCCTTTGAGCAGATGGAACCTGTGTCTCAACGAGGAAGAGCAAACATTACTTAATAGCATGTGTGAGAAGTACGGTGTCACTATCCCGCAAATCTTCCTGAACTGGGTCATATCACACAAGAATGTCATTGCACTTACACAAACGATTAGTTTGGAGCACATCAAGGAGAATGGGCGGGCTACACAGTTTACCTTGGAGCAAGGCGACGTTGAGACACTGGGCACGGCTTTCTTTCGTGAACCTGTGCTTGTTCCGACAAAACGCATACGCATACTCAATGAAGATGCTGATGAGACGCACCGCATTTACGTAACTATCGAGGATGCTCTTGCGAATAAGCTGAATGTGCAACCTTCACCATTAGCCATTGCAGAAGAACTGAAGCAGGGTGCGTTATTGCGGCCCGTTGAGCTGGTTTCGTCGCGAGATACATCCGGCTGTTATGACTATGACCTTACCCATGGTAGAATGCGCTACTGGGCATGGATTATTGCGAATGGACAAGAGGTTTCTATCCCGGCTTACATAAAATAATTGGAGGAAAGCAAATGAAGTCAATTTTATTAATTAACCCACCGAATTCCGACCAAATTAGAAGTGCCGGCTATTATCTCATGCCCCTTTCGTTATTGTATTTGGCAGGAACTGCAAGATTAGTTGCGGATACGCACATTCTTGATCTAAATGTAGCTCAAAAGAAATTTTCCCTTTCAGGAAAAACTGAGGAGTTCTCATACTGCGAAGCGGTTACAGAAGAGATTGGACGGCTATTGCCTGACTTTGTCGGGGTAACTTGTTTATTCTCTGGGCAAATTGAGATGGTTTTTAATATTGTTGACACTATAAAAAGCGTAAATCCCTCCTCTACGACTATTCTTGGGGGCATGCACCCGACAATATTCCATAGGGAGATTTTATTAAACTGTCCCAATATTGACGCAATCGTGATTGGAGAAGGGGAAACAACCTTAGAAAAGATACTGACGCTTGATAAGGATCAATGGGGCAGTATTGACGGACTTGCTTTCAAGAACCGGCAAGAACAAGTTCTTGTTAATGAGAAGAAGTGCTATATTGAAAAACTTGATGAGTTGGCACGACCAGCATATGACCTATTCAACTTTGAAGATTATAAACTTGATTCCAGCGACTGGTACAACCCCAAAAAAATTAACATAGGCACATCGGTACCAATCTTAACAAGCAGAAGTTGCCCGTTCAAATGCAGCTTTTGCGGTATGAATCTTGTTATGGGCGCAAGTTTCCGTGCGCGAAGCGCCGAAGATGTGTTCCAGGAGATCGAACATCTATACAGGAACCATAATATACGTTATTTCAATATAATGGATGATAATTTTTCACTTGATAATAAAAGGATCAAACAAGTTTGCAGATACATTATCAATGCCAAATTAGACCTTTCTTTTGACATACCCAATGGAATTATGACAGCCACCCTTGATGATGAGGTAATTGATTTGCTTGCTCAGGCTGGTTTTATATATTGCTTCCTTGCTATCGAAAGTGGTTCGGATTTTATAAGAAACAAGGTTATGCACAAACAATTATCAAATGAGACAATCTTTCGCGTTGTGAAGTCATTTAGACGATACCCTCACATCCATATACTCGGTTTTTTCATAATGGGTATGCCGGAAGAAACAAAAAAAACGCTGGACGAAACATATGAGATGATAGAAATACTTGATATTGATGACTTTAAAGTATCAGTTGCAACGCCGTTCCCCGGCACGAAACTCTTCGAGCAGCTTCAACGTGACAATTTATTTGTTACAACCACTGGTGAGAAGAGTGAATTGTGGCGCAAATCAGATTGGCATCAACGTATCCTAAACGATGCTTCCCAATTTTTCTTTAAGCCATACAATATGGAATTGCAGGAATTGGATGAATATGTTCGGAAATTTGAGTATCTGAGATATCAGAAGCACTTAATTACCTTAGAAAAAGGCAGGCAAACGCTCAGTGTGACAAAGGCAATTAATGACTTCCGTCAAAGGTATCCTGATTATAAATAAGGTAAGTTAGTGGGCGTTATTGTCTTGGAGTTGCACACAGTATTTCAAGAAGGGTCTCGCATGATCAGCGATAGCTACCGGGGTAATAAGATGAATAAGTTGGATTTTTTGTTAATCGAAGCATCTCTCGACTGGGAAAAAGATCTTCAGATAAAAGTAGGGATGAGGGTGGAAAAAGAGATCCCGATACGAGAAAGTCCCAGAATTGCTGCGGGATACATGTTGAGCGTTTTAAAAAAGCACGGGTATAAAGCGCAGTTCGTATCTATGGTGCATGAGGGAGTGAGTATCGAGAGTTTATTAAACCTCATCAATAAAGCAAAACCTTCCCTGATAGGCATGACTGCTTTCACTTTCCAGATACCCGTTGTCGGGGAAATGGCTCATTTAATAAAAAACCAATTCCCGGAGATTCCGATCTGTGTGGGCGGCTGTCATGTTACAGCGCTTCCTCTTGAGACATTGGAAGAATATAAGGACATTGATTTTGTAGTTCTTGGCGAGGCAGAAGAGATTTTGCCGGATATTGTTAAAAACAGCACCAATCCAAGTGAGTTATCAAAATTAAATGGGGTTGTTGTACGGGGCGGGAAAGATGCATGCGCTTTAGCCATTGCAGATGTGGATAGCATCCCGTTCCCGGCCTGGGAAGAATTTGAATTGTCAAAGTTTCCCGGAACCAATCCTCATGGAACTAAATTGGAATTGCCAATGATTACCGGCAGGGGCTGTCCATTTCAATGTATCTTTTGCTGCAGATATTTGGGGAATCAATGTCGCCGTAGAAGTGTTGACTCAGTAATTGCAGAAATCAGCAGAAATGTAAATGATTTCGGATGTGAAGCAATTGCTTTTCTGGATGATACTTTTATTTTGAATATGAAATGGACCGAAGAATATTTTGAGAAAATGAGAGACACGGGTTTGAATAAAAAGATCAAGTGGTCCTGTAC
>Ga0194060_10000584_pt1 | contig 26643 bp, 28 predicted proteins | sample SepL225m_MetaG_FD_163427 | JGI IMG/M metagenome (GOLD analysis project Ga0194060, IMG submission 163427) | Anoxic zone freshwater microbial communities from boreal shield lake in IISD Experimental Lakes Area, Ontario, Canada - Sep2016-L222-5m | ecosystem: Environmental > Aquatic > Freshwater >... | reverse complement strand
TGGTCAATGCCCTGGCCAAAGTCGCGGTTGAGCAACTCGCCCCTGACCGCACCCAGGTCATCACCCCGGCGCTGATTGATCAGGCTAAAGAGGTGCTGATTGTGCGCCAGGACACCCACCTGGATAGTCTCGCCGAGCGGCTGCGCGAGCCTCGCGTGCGTGCCATCATTGAACCCATGCTATCGGGGCAGTCCCTGGGGGATATTCCGCCCGACGATCTGCGTTTTGTCCAAGATCTCGGGCTCGTGCGCCTGGATCCATCCGACGGCCTCGTCGTCGCCAATCCCATCTATCACGAGGTTCTGCCACGGATTTTGGCAAGCACCGCCATCGCATCGTTGCCTAAGATCAGCCCCAGTTGGCTGACACCCGAGGGACGGATTGCGGCACCGCTGCTCCTTGATGCGTTTCTGGCCTTTTGGCGGCAGCATGGCGAGCCACTGCTGGGTACGTCGCCCTACGCAGAGATCGCGCCGCATCTGGTGCTGATGGCCTTCTTACACCGGGTCGCGAACGGTGGGGGAACGATTGACCGAGAGTATGCCATTGGCCGCGACCGGATGGATTTGTGCTTACGCCACGGCGCGGATGTTTTTGGGATGGAGGTGAAAGTCTGGCGAGATCGTCGGCCAGACCCGATCACGGATGGGCTGCCGCAGCTAGAGGGCTACCTCGCTCGGCTCGATCTGACCACCGGCTGGCTGATCATCTTCGACCAGCGCCGTGGTCAGCCGCCCATCGCGGAGCGCACCCGGACAGAGGTAACAGTCACGGCGAGCGGGCGGATCATCACGGTCATTCGGGCGTAGTCCAGGCGAGGATATGGTCGCGAGGGTCTGTGTGTCGCGAATCCTTGCCATGCCCCCATCTACTCACAGACATTACTCCCACTCCTTCAGCCAGCGTACCTGGTATGGCCCCAGATCAACGGCCAACGCGCCATCGACTCCGGCGACGAGAATCTCTCCGCTGAGGAGATCGCGGTAAGATGCGCCCGTCGCGACCGCGAGCCGCGTCTGCTGGGGTACGGTCGTCACGCTGTGGAGGCAGAGCAGGGCCGGGCCTCCGCCGGGTGTATGGCGCTCGATGGCGAAGAGACCCGCGCCGAGATCACGTAGCCGCTGCGGCCCCGCCGGGTGGAAGGCCGACTCGCCGCGCCGTATGGCGAGCAGGGTCGCCATACGCCGGAAGATCGCCCCCGCCCGGCTCGCCTCGTCGGCCAGCAGCACCTCAAGCTCGGCCCGCTCCCAGCGGCCCCGGTTTAACGTGCGGGCACGCCCGGTTTCGGCGAAGCCCGCCTGGTCATTCGATGAACCGACCAGGCTGTGAACATAGATGCCTGGCACACCCTGGAGCGCCAGCATGATCGCCTGCGAGGCGATGAAGCGGTCGATGCACAGTTGCTGCGGCTCACCACCCTGCGGGTCGGAGAGTGCATCGAACCATGTGCAGTTCAGCTCGTAGGGGCTCGCATCGCCACTCGGATTGTTTTTATACGAGACCCGCCCACCGTGGCGCTCGACCTGGGCGCAGAGGGCGCGCACCTCGTCGTGGCGGAGGATGCCGGTCGCCGGCACCACGCCGATCCCGTCGTGGGATGCCAGGAAGTTGAAGAAGGCGCAGGTCGGCGCGGGCGGGGCCAGGTCGCACGCCCAGCCGCTGAGCGTGGTGGCGTCGCCGGTGGCAAAGGCGTGCAGCACCAGCGGTGCCAGGGGGAACTGGTAGACCATCTGGGCCTCGTTGGTGCCGTTGCCGAAGTAGCTGATGTTGTCGGCGTGGGGCACGTTGGTCTCGCTGATCAGCAACACCTCGGGGGCCACCGCGTCGAGCACGGCTCGCCAGAACTGCACGACCTGGTGGGCCTGCGGTAGGTGGATGCAGCGCGTGCCGATCTCCTTCCAGAGGTAGCCGATCGCGTCGAGGCGGATCATGCTGGCCCCGTGGGCCACGTACTCCAGCAGCACGCTTGTCATGGACAGCAACACCTCGGGGTTGGCGAAGTTGAGGTCGATCTGGTCGGCGCTGAAGGTGGTCCAGATGTGGCGGGTGCCGTCGGGCGTCGTGAAGGGCGTCAGCAGCGGCGTGGTGCGCGGGCGCGTCACTCCGCGTAGGTCGGTCGCGGGGTCAATGCTATGGAAGCGCACCTCGGCCCCCGGCTCGCCCGCCAGGAAATCCTGGAACCAGCGGCTGCTGGCCGAGCAGTGGTTGACGACTGCGTCAACCATGAGCCGGTGGCACGCGCCGATCCTGGCGATGTCGTCCCAGCTTCCCAGGGCCGGGTCAACGGCCAGATAATCAACCACCGCGAACCCGTCGTCCGAAGTGGAGGGGGAGAAGGGGAGGATATGTACGCCGCTGACGACGCCGCGCAGGCGGGTGTCGAGCAGCGCGCCGAGGGTCTGGAGTGGCGGGCGACCCGGCTCGCGCACCTGATCGCCATAGGTGATCAGGATGACGTCGTCGGACGACAGTTCGGCCCTCCCCCCCCCGTCCCTCGCCCCATGAGCGAGAGGGGCGGGGGGTGAGGGCCGAACGAACGCGGCGAGCATGGCCGCGAGCTGCTCGGTCGCGGCCGCGCCCTGCTGCTCGCCGTAGAGCGCACGCAGGTATGTGGCGATCCGGTCAGATGTACTCGTGTGCATCACGACGTCTCCCCCTGTGCCGTATGGGCGATCTCCGGCGGCAGGCCGCGTCGCAGGCGGTACTCGGGGATGCGCAGCATCGGCGGGCGCTCGTGGTCGCGGATCTCACGCAGGTCGAGGTGGAAGCTGCCGTCCTCGCGCTGAGTGATCAGCTTCATGCTCTGGTTGACCGGCTCCAGCAGGCTCACCCGCTGGCGCTGCTCCATGCGCTGGACGACCACCTGGGTAATCGCGAAGGCCATCTGCGAGAGCGGCTGAAGCTCCTGGTTGCGGTGGATGCGCTCCAGCAGATCGACCTGGCCGAGCGCAGTGAGCCCATGCTGCTCCAGCAGGTCGATCAGCAGGCCGGTCTCGACGCCGTAGCCGGTGAAGAAGGGTACCGCCTCCAGGGCGCTGCGCCGCCCGGCGTACTCGCCCGAGAGTGGCTGGAGCAGGCCCGAGAGCTCGGGGTAGAAAAGGTTGAGCAGCGGCCGAGCGGTGAGTTCCGTCACGCGCCCACCGCCGCTGGCCGCGATGCGCTCGCCGAACTGGATGGGCCGCCGGTAGAAGCCCTTGCTGTAAGCCAACCGGCGCTCGCGTAGCAGCGGCCCGAGTACGCCGTAGACCAGGCGCGGGTGGAAGTTCCTGATATCGGTGTCGCACCAGATAATGATCTCGCCGCTCAACACGTAGAGGCTCTTCCACAGCGCCTCGCCCTTACCGCGAAAGGTGCCGTATTGGGGCAGGATCTCCTGGTGGGTGTAGAACGGCAGGCCACGCGCAACGGCGATCTCACGGGTGCGGTCATCGGATCCGCTGTCGATCACTACCACCTCATCAAGCAGTGGCACCTGGCGCATCAGGTGTTCCTGCACCTGGTCAATGATCTCACCGATCGTCTGCTCCTCGTTCAGCGTGGGCAGGGCTAGGCTGATCGTAACCCCCAGTTGCTGCTTGAGGGCGAGCAACTGGGAAAGATCGTCATACTCGGTCGAGCTGAAGGTATTCTCCGCGAACCAGCGGTCGACAATGGCCGAAAGGTCGCGCTGCTGCTGCCAGATCTGCTGAACCTGCTCCTCGGCCTGTGCCATGCGCCGACGCACCAGGATGACCGTGCTGTTGGCGTGGCGTAAGATGCGGTCGGCCAGCGGGCCGACGGGGGCCTCGGGGTCGCCGCTGCGCCCCGTAATACCAAGCACAATCGCCTGATGGTCGGGGGCCTCGGCGAGGATCGCCTGTTCGACAGGGATGGTGCGCTCCATCCAGCGGCTCACGCGGGGCATCGTGCGCAGCGACTGGAGGCTCTCGCGTACCACGGCGTTGTCGGGCATGCGCGGGTTCGAGGCATAGAGTACGCTGATCTCAGCGGCGTGCTGCTCGGCCAGCGCCAGGGCCACATCGCAGGCCAGGGCAGTGTGGGGGCCGCCGCGCACCGGCAGCAGCACCCGCCGCCATGGCGTGCCGCTATGCAGCCGCACCACTACTACATCGCAGGGCGGCTGGCGCAGCAGGCCGTCAATCGGCGGGCCGAAGAGCCGCTCCGACGACGAGCGGGCCGCCTGCCAGCCCAGTAGGATCAGGTCGGCCCGCTGCTCCTCCGCCGCCGTGCGGATGCCGGTGGTCAGGTCGTGGGCCACCGTGATCACGCTGCGCACCGGAACTGGTAGCGTATCAGCGTTGGTGATCGCGGCGTAGGTGGCGCGTAGGCGGCGTGTCTCCAGCATGCCATCGCTCAGCGGATGGCCCTCGGGCACCACCACCACGCTCAAGATGACCACATGGCCGCCCTGCTGCGCCGCGATGGCCGCCGCGTAGGGGAGGAGGAGGAGGATCTTCTCTGGCTCACGCACCGGCAGCAGCACCGTATAGGTGTGGGCCTCGCTTTGCTCGTTTGGCTGTGTCATTGCGCCCTCTTTCATGTGAAGGGTTTCGTGGCGGAATTCACCCTCCAAGAAACCCTACAGAAGCAGGGGGGCGATAGCGCGAGCATAGATCGCCTCCCAGGTGTACAGCGTGCGCACCCGCCGCCGCAGCGCGTAGCGCGGGTCGGCGAGCAGCGTCTCGGCAATCATCTGCGCGATCTGCTCCGGTGGGTCGGTGATCTGGAAGTAGCGGGCCGCCGGGCCGGCGGTGGCCCGCAGCGGGGGGATGTCGCTACAGAAGATCGCCATGCCGCTCAGGCCGGCCTCAAGCATCGGGATGCCGAAGCCCTCGTAGCGGCTGGGGAAGAGCAGCCCATCGCAGAGGTGGAAGAAGTCAGCGAGCATGGCGTTGCTCACCGGGCGCGGGCGGCCTGCCGCATCAGTGAAGGACTCATAGAGCAAGACGATCCCCGCGCCCGTGCCGGAACGCTCGCGCAGGCGGAGCAGCTCGCGCAGGTAGTCCGCATTAGCCGGGTTGTGCGGCCCTGGTGGCCCAGTGATCACCAGCCGTGCGCCGGGGTTGCTGCGGCGCAGCGCGCCAACAATGGTGATCGCCAGTTCGATATTCTTGCGGCGGGTGATGCGGGCGGGAAGCAGCAGCAGCGGGGCTGCGTCCAACAGCCCGAACTGGGTGGCCAGCGCGCGTGTCTCCGGCTCCAGCTTGAGCAGCGCAGCCACGTCGATCCCCGGCGTCACCACGCTAATGGTGCCGGGCTCAACGCCAAGCAAACCCGCCAGCATGCCCCGGCGATCCTCCGAGACAACCACATAGCGCGTGTTGGGCCACGGCTGGCGCAGCAGATCCCAGGGTTGGCCGGGGTGCACCTCAGGGGTGTAGAGCGGGTCGAGCCAGGCAATGTCGTGGCACCAGGCTAGCAGCCGGGGGAGGCGGCCCGCCGCGTGCAGATGCCAGAGCGCCGCAGTGAAGGCCAGGTTCTTGTGCAGGCTCAGGACGTTATGGACCATCAGGGCATCGACGCCCGCCAGCGCCTCAGCAAGCGCGTCCACCAGCCGCTCGACCAGATCCGTGAAGGCGGAGCTGACGTGGCCGGCTGCGAGTTCGGCGGCCAGCGACTCAAGCAGCGGGCCGCGCGAGCCCAGCTCGGGCAGGGCGTACAGGGTTACGCCGGGGCCAAGCTCGCCGCCCTGGCCGACCACCATACGCACCGTATGGCCGTGCGCGACGAGCACGCGCGCGTGGGCGGCCATGGTAATCTCCACGCCGCCGACATAGGGCGGGCCGGCATAGTGCAGGATCGCAATGGTACTCAACGTAGCTCCCCTCGGCTCATCCGGATGGCCAGATCGATAAAGCATGCCGCCGACCAGGCAAACATCGGCGCGGCCTTGGGTGGTGGCTCGCCGGTGATCGGGTGGTAGTACTCGTAGATGTCGCCCTGGCCCATCACCAGGCGCAGGGTGCGCTCGGCCAGCTCGCCCGCCAGCGCGGGTTGGTCAATGCGCTGGAGCGCCTCGATAAAAATATAGTTAATGTTAATCCAGACCGGGCCGCGCCACATCTGTTGCGGGTCGTAGGTTGGGTCAGAGTAAGCGACGGTTGGCAGGGGGTGGGTGCCCCAGAAGCTGCGCGGATCGCGCAGGTGGGCCAGCAGCCGTTCGCGGATCTGTGGCGGCATCTGGCCGGTCCAGAGTGGGTAGAGGCTGAAGGGCGTGAGTACGCGGATGGGCTGGTGGCGGTGCTGTGACCAGAACAGGCCGGCGGCGGGGTCGTAGAAATGCTCAATCATACGGCGGGACATGGCAGTCGAGCGGGTTTGCCACATGGCCGCATCGCGCGGGCGACCGATTAGCCCGGCCATCTTCGCCAGTGCCTCCATCTGCACGCACAGGTAGGTGTTGAGATCGACCGCCTCCACCGGCATCCCAAAGTCCCAGAGTGGGCTATCATCGAGGCCCGACGAGAAGGGGTGGGCGTAGCTGACGATCCCATCCGCGTCATCGTCGTTGAGGCCGAACCACCACGAGTTCCACCGCACCAGCGGGTCATAGATGTCGCGCAGCATGGCGATGTCGCCGGTCTGGTCGTAGACATGCATGGCGGCCCAGGCGATGATCGGCGGCTTGGTGACGGCGGCGGCGACCGGCACCTCAAGCTGGGTGATCGCACCTTCATCGTAGACCGCGTCGGGGATCATGCCATCGGGCATCTGGTGGTCAAGCATAAACTGAATCTGATCGCTGGCCAGATGCGGCTCGGTGTAGCACAGGGCCAGCGCATGAAAGTAGTTATCCCACTGCCAGGAGCCGACATAGTGGGCCTTGCTGGGGGCGACGCTCTCGCGGTGAAGGAAGCCATAGGGCGAGAGGATGTTATTGCCGAGAACCCACCATGCGTAGTAGTACTGGCGCTGGTAGGCCGTGTCCACCGCCGGGGCGGCGGCGAACCAGCGGTGCCAGCGATCCTCGGCGGCGGCCAACGCGGCGCGGAAGGGCGTCACGCGGCGGTTCAGGCCGAGTCCCGCCTGGATATGCAGCGTGATCGCCGTATCGCCATCGCTATCGCCATGGGCGGTGAGGGTCACATCATAGCCACCGCTACGCTGCGCGACCCGGTTGAGTACGAGCTCGCCATTCGTCGTATAGGCGCAGTTACGCACGGTCTTAAACTCGCCGCCGTGGGCGTCGGGGCGGGCCAGATCAGGGATGACCGAGAAGCTGATCCCGCTGGGGACATGGGGCGGCAGGCCGATACTGAGCGTCGACTCATCCTGGTAGACGCAGCGAAACTCGCCAAGCGGCGTCTGGAAGACGATTGCGTGGGGGTAGGTGGTGGCGGCGAAGGGGACAGGGCGCCCCTCGCCATCGACGAGACGCAGTGTCGGAATGAAGGGCGGTCGGCTGCGGTAGGTCGAGAGACCGGGCGTCAGGGCCGTGAGTCGCTCGGCAAGTTTGAGGTAAAGCGTATCCGGCTGGCGACGCTCCTGAAAGAGCAGCAGGCGCGAGCCGCGATCACTGAAGGGCAGGGAGTCGATGCGGATCCGGTTCTCAAGGGCCAGCAGATAGGGCGATGTAGGGACATACACAGATGCATGCCTCACGTACTGCTCGTCACACACCAACCGGTGCGCGACGAACGGCGGGCACTGATCAGTGCCACAAGAAGGTCGAGGTAACCGTCAACTACGGTACGCGAGCCCCCGCCCGTTATCAGGCAGGTGGATAAACCATCGTAGGCATATATCATCGCGAGCATCTCTGCATGATCACAATCTGCTCGCACATCACTCCAATGGGTAAAAATCACGTCCACCCGTGTGCGACGACACCTCATTTCTGCTCTAGAGGGATTCTTTGCAGAACGCCTCGAAAAGATAAACCAAACGAAATCAGGTAAAAGGTAAGAGACTTTTCCTGCAATCGTCTGGTGCGAACCCGTTAGCGAGAGGCATTCCGGTACCTCCAGATCCGCGCAGGGTTGTCTCACAAACTGTACCTACTGAGACTGCCCGGCCGATGTGTCTCAAAATATGTCTCAAAATACCAATCTCACAAGGTTTGAAACGTGGTGAGAAGGCTTTTGCCCGATCAGCCCCACCCGATTCCGTTTAGTTTACTTTTTCGAGGCGTCCTGCAAAAACCCCCAAACTCCGCCAGCGCGGCAAAGATATGAAAGATCAGCTTGCCGCCGGAGCTTGTCGTGAGAACCTCGACACCGCATGCCCCATCCTCGGCCGATCTCTGCACCCCCGACGCCTGCATGAGTGATGAGGTCTCCACCCACGTTCCACTCCGACGCCTTGGTGAAAGGGGCGGCCCACCATAGCACCAAACTCATTGGTGTCCGCTTTATTGTATATAGATTGTGTAGATGGGTTCTATGGTATCGTCGGAACACCTAAAGAGGCCCTGTCGGCCATCCCATGCCCACCGATGCGGTATCCCACATAAACGAACGTTTATCTACACTCAGGGAGGTGGACATCGTTACGTATCCCGGAACCATGTCATCCCCATCGCCAGCGGTTCACACCTCTTTATACGGGTGGCACCACGCCCGCACGGCGACCCGTGGCCGCCTCCCACTCGTGGCGGAGGATACCATAGTTCACGATGTCCTCGAAGCGTTCCCCCTTACGGATGTGCTGGCGCTGCCATCCCTCGTGGCTCATCCCGATCTTCTGCATCACCCGGCCCGAGGCAGGGTTTCGTACGACGTATCGGGCGAAGATGCGGTGGAGGTCGAGGGAACTGAACCCATAGGCAAGGACATCCGACGCCGCCTCGGTGGTGTAGCCGCACCCCCAGAACGGCACCCCCATCCAGTATCCCAGCTCCGCGTGCTGGTGCTGCGAGCGTATGACAAGGCTGATGGCACCATACAGACCATCAGACGTCCGATCCGTGATCGCCCAGGTGAGGCTGGTACCATTGTGGGCTGCCTCGGCGTGACCAGCGATCCATTGCTCGGCTAGCCCATCGGGATAGGGAAAGGGGATGTTCAGAGTGGTATCGGTAACCTCGGGTACGCCCGCGAGCCGTTGAATCGCCGGGGCATCAGCCAGGGTGAGGGGACGCAAACGAAGACGGAGGGTTTCACGCAATGCGATGATGGCCATGATGATTCCTTTCCTGTTCTGGACAGCGGCGTTCTGACGGTCACGTCCTTCCCTCACACCTGCCCCAGCCGCACATGCACGAGCAGGTCGTTGGTGGCGGCCTTGGCGCTCGGGTGGTCGGGGAGCCGACTGGTGTCGCGGGTGGCCTCTAGTTCGCTGCGCAGCCGGGTGTACTCCGCAGCGAACAGGGCGACATCACCGTCTCCCAGGGTGGCATGCTCCGACCCGGCCCGCTTACGCGCTACCAGTTCGGAGATGTACGGGAGCCGGACGATCGCGTTGAGCGTGAGCAGGTTTGCCTCGACCTCGCCGGTTCGCATCAGATGAATTCCCGTCAGCAGCACGCGGAAGACGTAGAGCAGCGGTTTGACCCGCCGTTGGCGTTCGCCCGCGAACAGCCGCCACTGAGTCTGGGCGAATCCCAGGTAGTGGTGGGCGTGATGGCGGGTAATAAGCTGTGGAACCAGAGTGCGTAGCGCGGCGTGGGCAGGCGTGGTGGATACAACCAGGGGTGAGCAGAGGTGTTCCAACACATAGCCGTTGGGCCGTAGCAGCAGTCGGCAGAACTTTGCGACATCGTGGGTGACCAAGTCAATCTCCCGCCCGTCGCGTTCGGTGGTGACCCCGATGGTCTCGCGGCGTGGGTTCAGCCCGACTACCTCGTGCAGCGGGAGGACGTGGACACCGCGCAGATCGTCGTCCGAGTCGGGCGAGGGAAATCCGTAGAGATGGGCACCGCTGATGGTGGCGAAGAGCAGCGGGTAGGGCTGTTCCGCAACAACAGCGCGCAGGAGGGCGTCGGTGTCAGGCATTTAGTCCTCCACCATCAGGCGGCGGGCGCGGATCAGAAAGGCATCAACCGCGAGAACATCGGGCTGCTCGGGGAGCGCACTGGTCGCGTAGGCCACGTCGAACTCCCGGTGCAAATCCCGGCGCCAAGCGTCCACCTCGGCCCAGGAAAGATCGCCGCGTTTGATGGCCAACAATCGTTCACGGTACTCTGTCACGCGCACGGAGATCGTCCCCTCGCGCAGGGCACCGATACCGCTGAGCAGCAGACGGATGAGGTGCATCGCGTGCGTATAGCGCATCGTCCCGTGGGTATGCAGATCGTGTTCCAGACGGCGAAACTGCGAGAGGACGTATCCATTGTAGGTTTGGTAGAGGTGTGTGGAGAGAAAGCAGTCACGCATGGCGCGCAATTCCTCGGCGAGCGGTGTGGCGTACTCAACCAGCGGGGTAGAGAGACACTCCAGGATGGTCGGGTTGGCCTTCACGGCGAGACGGAGGAACTTCCCGATCTCCCAGTAGCACTCTTGGGCTGCATGGTTCTCGATCTGCTCAGGCAGGTGGGCCAGTGACCACTGCAGATGCGCGGGAGGGAGGTAAATCCCGCGCCGGTCGGTGTCAGAGTCCGCGTCATCGAGACCGAAGGCGCGGGAGCCGACCACGCAGCGGTAGATGATGGAGGAGCGCAGGCTCTCGGGGTCGGGGGAAGGGAGAAGGACACCGGCACGCTGATGCTCCCTATGGATGCGTACCTGCTCCCGGCGCAGCGTGACCTCTTGTCCGTCAGGCAGGCGCACGACATAGACGCCATCCCCACGCTCGGGGACGGCCACGACCACACCGACGGCACCAGCGGGAGCGATCTCGGGGCCAGTCGCGTCACGCACAGGTTCACGAGTGACCACCTGCGTGCCGGTGGGGATGGTCATAGGAAATACTCATCAATCCGCACTGTGGAGCCCCCGGAGCGTGGTCGCCTTGTCACGGAGGCGCTCTCGCATCTGCAACTCACCGATCCACTCGATGGTGTCATGCGTCTCGACCAGTTCATCGTTCTGAACGCGGCGAAGAAACTCGTCCGAGGTTAGGCCATGCTGCTGCTCGAAGGCAGCGACTCGCTGCTCGCCACGCCGCACACCGATCCCCAGCAGTTCGATCTCGCGCTGAATCGCCGCCTCGATCAGGGGCCGAAGGGGGCGTCCACCCTGTCCCGTGATGGTCATCGTCGCATTCGTTGCGGTCATGCGTCTACATCCTTATCCTCTCAGTATACCCGTTATGGAGAGCATCCCGCAGCAGCATGGCCTTCTTCAGCGACACTCTTCAATCCGACCGACCAAACGGAAGACCATGAAACGGTGAAGGGTGTTGTGCCGTACGGTTCCAACCCGTACATAAGCCGTCACGAGCCAGACCCTGCCCGATACACCTAGCGGGAGCCGATACACGGTCCCGCTCCATCGTCGAAGAACTGCTCTACCACCGCTGTCGCTCTGTCGTTGTTGATCTGGTAGATCGTCGTACCGGATCCCGCAGCACCTGCCAAAACAGTGGTAATGATCTCATAGCGTCCATCACCGTCGAGGTCGAGTACGCCATCCACGGTGAGCGTATCGAGCCAGTCATCGCTAACCGTGATCACTTTGCCCGCCCAGCGGTGCGCCGGAGTACCTGAACGCCAGATCCCGATGAGGGAGTAATTGCCCGCCTGGGTGACATAGGAGTTACCGTTGGTGGCACTGAAGACCCACGCCTCGCGCCCATCACCGAGCAGATCAACCGTGATAGCCTGTGTTATGTTTACGGACGGGTTATCCAGACCCTCATCAATGAGCAATGCACGTACCGCCGCCTGAATGCCTGGGTCGGCCAGGTCGCCCCGTACCACCGGGCGCGGCTGTAGGTTCCCGTCGGCGGCGATGTTCAACCAGCGCGATCCGTCAGTTGTGGGAGGGATGATGACATGGGGAGGCGCTGCCGGACACTCTCGCTGCACCCCACCGCTGATAATCGAGGGGGCGGGAATCAGCAGGCCGCTGGGAACCCAGTCCCCGTCGATACGGAAGCGTCGGAAGGTATGGGGGGTGTCCACGAGCGAGGTCGCAGCGGTCTCGTCACGCCACTGCCCATTCGCGAAGCCGCCAATGCCAGCCAGTACGGACCACGGGCCAATGGGCACGATGGCGGGTGTCACCTGATCGCTAAGAAGCTTCGCCCAGGTTTTGGGGCCGACGACACCATCGATAGCGAGCGTGTTGAGGATCTGGAAGTGCCGCACCGCCGCCGCAGTCTGCGGGCCGAAGCTGCCATCAACCACGCCAACCGGGTAGCCGTAGGCTTGTAGGCGCTCCTGGAGGAGACGCACATCATTGCCCTGGAGCAGCGGGTCGTGAAGCGCCAGTGTGCGATTCAGGGTGCCGGACGCGGGGATCTCCACGATGGTGGTCGCCATGACACCAGACGTGGGAGCGACGGTGGTTGAACGGGAACTAAGAGGCACAGCGGTCGGCGAGGGTGAGACGCGAGCGGTGGGGGCGGTGGTCGAGTCAGCGATGGGGCTGGGACTGCGAGGCACGGCGGTCGACGAAGGAGAAGAGGGGCGGGCGGTCGCGTTGGGGGTAACGGAGGGTGCCGATGATCGTGTACATCCGGTTAGGACAAGCACGGTCGCGACAATCAGCGTCATGGCTAAGGTGAATAAGCGCATGGCTGCTCCTTTGACAGGGAGGTATCTGTGAAGAATCGCATCAGGGCGCTACTGACCAGCGTCGCCGCTGTCGTGGGCATCGTACTCGTAGGTCTCCTGATTCAGCCATCGGTCTCGGATGACCTTCTTGGGGATGAACGGGGCGGCCTGCAGTTCACGCCGATGGCGACGTTCTGCCCCCCACCGACACCCGAGTATCTCGCGGTCGAGCCCGTGATCTCGCCGACCAACCTGTTCACGCAGTCGATCACCGTGCGGCTCAATTATGGCAGGCGGGTAACCATCATGGGCGAAGGTGGGACGAGCGAGGTCGCCGACATCCATGGTTTCGGATCGATCATTGTCCCGCTGAAGTCTGGCACGGCCAATAACCTAGAGGTTATGGGTGAGGTGTACGCCCCAGGGAGTCCGGGGCAGTGTACCTATAACTACACCTTGAGGACGCGCGTAGATCGCCACGGGACGCCGCTGCGGATCATCCAGACCAGCTTAGCTACGGCAACGCCCGCCACGGCGACGCCAACGGTTGGGCAATTCCAAGTCATGCTCCCGCTCATTCAGCGTTGAGGAAGAACGAACAGTCAGCGAGGTCGGCAAGGAAGCCGGTGAGGGCATGTCGTCGAAAATCGGCTCGGTCGGCATACGCGCTCCGGGTGCAGATCATATGCGAAGCGAGAACGACGAGGAAAAACCGGTACATCGCCCATGATATGCGACGTCGGCATGGGGTATCACTGCGGAACCGGCGCGGGCTAACTTCGCATATGGTCTCCTCTGCGAACGTACCCGACCACCGCCGCGTGGCGGACTAGGGGCGCACACCCGCTGCCGGGCATGTCAGGAAACGCCTCAAATAACCCTGTGCTGTCTCCTCTCGCCTTATTCTGGTTCTTGACCTCTTTTGCGGATCACTGCCGAGAGAAGAATCTGTGGCTACCGGCGGAGATCCCGGTCGTGGATGTGATGCGGCACACGGCGGGTGAACGCGCTACAATGGGGGTATCGTGGAGGAAGGTTCACATGACCGCGATGACTCCAACCCCAACGCTTGCGGAAGCATTGGCGCTCGCCTTGCGGCTACCGCTGCGCGAGCGGGCACGGCTGATTGCCCTGATCGCACAGAACATCGCGATGGAGCCAGCGACGCCAACGACGCCAACCATCATCAGCGATGCGCCGGGTACCGCAGCGGGACTGCTCACCTTTGCCGGGTCGTGGGAGGGCAGCGATCTGCCCGAACGCATCGCTGAGGTCTACGCGACCCGCTACCCGGTCGTAGGCTAATGTACCTGCTCGATACAAACCACCTCAGCCGACTGCTCGACCGCGATCCGCAGCTTACGTCCCGCCTCGCGACCCTAGGCGATGTGGATGTCGCCACCTGTGTCATTGTGCGCGGTGAACTGATCTTTATGGCGGCGAAGTCCGAGCGGCGCACCGCGAATATGGCCCGCGTAGAGTCGTTGCTCTCCAGCCTGCCCGTCCATCCGGCTGACTCCGCTGCGGGGCCACTTGGTATGGCACGCTCAAAGCCGCCCTGATCGACCGCTTCGGCCCCAAGGAACGGGCCAAGCGCCGACGGGCAACCTTGGTGTCGGTGGGAGTGAGTGAAAACGACCTGTGGATCGCGGCCATCGCCAAGAGTCGCAACCTCGTGATCGTCTCCATCGACTCGGACTTCGCACGCATCCAGGACATTGCTGATCTCCAGGTAGAGTCGTGGCTGGCATAGCCGCGTGTGGGACATCACGACGAGTTCACATCCCGCACTGATGTGGGGTGTGAACTTGTCGTGGTATCCGGAACACCTTGTTCACCCGTCCGACCAGCCGTCAAGAAATACGGTCACCTACAGCGTTATGTGGCGCATGTGTTGCAGCGTTGTTCTGCGCATCCTCACATCCCCGTGACGCCGAGTGTACACGCAGCTCATCCCTCTTCACTCCACAGAATATCTCTTCTCTGGAGTGAACCGAACAGAAATCGCCCCCTCAGTGCCTCCAGGGGTGCCCGTATCCCGTCTGATTCGCTTCACGGGAGAACTACGCTCACCCCGGCTGGCCGTCTACATCGATCCGTATCTGGTTTTTTTGGTAGCACCGCAGAACGGCGTGGAGTGGGGATTTGACACGCCCGAGCGCATGGATATGCTGGAGGTATGCAAAACCTCACCCACCTCCCCATGCGCCCAGAGTTGGCAGTATGCCCCAATTCCACCTGTGGCGCAAATGATCGGATCGGCATTCATTCATTCGTTGGTCGAGCGGCGATACAAATGTCATACCTGCGGGAAGACCTTTGCGGAGACCTGCGGTACCCCGGAACGAAAACCAGAATAATCGGTATCAGGTAAGAAATGTGGTCAACATTGACCTTCTCAGGGATGCAGATCCGCGAAAGCGGCCATTGGTACCGATGAAGAAGGTAAAAAAAGCGGTGTAGCTTGTTACGAATGTGCTGGTTGTACACCCAAGTGGCGAACTCAACTCCTTATCGCAAACGTAGGAGCAGTTGAAGCCCGGCCACGCATGCGATAAAGAGCGCTATCGCAAAGGTAGGCGCGCATGTCGACAAGGCCAGTGCCTACACGGTTTCAATTATTCTAGTTTTCGTTCCATTGCTACTCAGACCCCACTGTCGGATGAAACGGCGCTGCGCGCCTTTGCGGCGGGAGCCGACCTCGTGCCGGATGATCTCTTTGACGTGGGGTGTCACTGGATCTATCCGAGCCTGTCCGTCGCCCAACGTGGGCTGCGGTCATCGGGCCTCGCCGCGCGCGCGGTGGCCAATGCGAGCGAAGATGCGGTGTATGCCGCGCAAGAGCACGCGCTTCAGCCGTTTCGGCAGGCGGATGGAAGCTACGCGGTGCCGGTGACCTATCGATGTCTCCTTGCGCGTGTGTAACGGGAGCGCATCATCTACATCTACATCATTGCGCACTACATCCGGTATTTGTGTGCGTTGCACGTAACAGATCCGCGAGCAAACCGGCGCTGTACCGCCCAGCGGATGAAAGGAGTGTCGTATTGACCGTCGATCTGCGTGAGGAGGCTGCATATGTCTGATTTCCTGCAACTGGCGATAGTCATGCGCAAAGGTCACAGGGAGCGCTCAACAACGCACAGGGCATCATAGAAGCATACCGCCCCACCTCCTCACAGTGGCTGTAACCGGATGCCTCGCCGCCGCATCAGATAGGCAGTGGACGATGCAGACGTGATGTGAGGCAAGGACACCACCATGGGACTGATGCAGGATAAAGATCGGGCGGCGGTGCGGGAGGCGTTCGCTGGGCTGACGCGGCCCGCACATCTGGTGCTCTTCAGTTCGGCGGAGAGCGGTGAGTATGCGGCCTGGCACATGCCCAACGCGGTCAACATCCCGCTGCCCGAACTGCGCGCGCGGATGGGCGAGGTGCAGGCGGCGGCGGCGCGCGGGCCGATCCGGCTCTACTGCATGGTCGGCTTCCGCAGCTACCAGGCCTACCGCATCCTGCACCAGCACGGCATCGCCGACGTGGCGACCCTCTCGGGCGGCGCGAAGACCTTCCTGGGACTCTCCGGTACCAGCCTGGCCACCGAGCAGTCGAAGCTGCCCGCCGCCCACACCGAGGATGATCTCGCCGCCGAGGCCCTACTGGAGCATTGAGGCGCTGAGCTACTGAATCCATTGACTGAATGAGGATCTCCCGATGTTGCGAAACCCGCTCCGCTCCAGCCCGGATCTTACATCGATCACCGTGCGCGACCTCCAGGCCACGCTCGACGCCCGCGAATCGATCACGCTCATCGATGTGCGCCAGCCCGAGGAGTTCATGAGCGGCCACGTGGCAGGGGCGCGGTCGCTGCCGCTACCGACGCTGTCCACCCGCCTCGACGAACTGATGAACGACGCGGCCATCTATTGCATCTGCCTCTCGGGCAGCCGCAGCCGGGTGGCCTGCGATCTGCTCCTGCGCCAGGGCTTCACCAACGTGACCAACGTGGTCGGCGGGATGGGCGCATGGCAGCAGGCCGGCCTGCCCAGCAAGCGGGGGTAGCTGATGCTGCGCCACAACCCATCATCTGGTGCTGGTGATGCGCGGCCTCGGGAGCTTGCGATCATCGGCGGCGGCCCGGCCGGCATTGCGGCTGCGCTGGCCGCCGCTGGGGCGGGCGCGCGGGTCACGCTGATCAGCGAGGGGCCGGTGGGTGGCCGGGCCGGCTGGGATAGTCTCATCCCCAGCAAGGTCAGGATCGTCGCCGCAGAGGCCATGGCCGCCGCCCACGCCGCCGAGCCGCTGGGCCTGGTACGTGGCGATCTGCCGCGCATCGACCCGCCCGCTATTCTCGCCCGCATCGGCGCGGTCTCCGCGTCGTGGGGCGCGCAGCAGGCGGACGCCCTGGCCGCGCGTGGGATGACAACGCTTTACGGCGTGGCGTCCTTTGTCGCGCCGGGTCGGCTGCTGGTGCGTGACGCGGCGGGCCAGGAGGTGGTCGCCCTGGCGGCAGACGCGATCATCATCGCCACGGGCTCGGTGCCGCGCTTCCCGCCCGCCATGCGCCCTGACAGGACGCGGGTGATCGCTCCGCGCTTCGCCAGCACGCTGGCGAAGCTCCCGCCCGACATCGTCATCGTGGGTGGCGGTGTCACCGGGAGCGAGTTCGCCTCGATCTTCAGCCTGCTTGGCGTCCAGGTCTCCTGGGTGGTCGGGCCGAAGGGCGTGCTGCCCGACTTCGCGCCCGAGGCGGGGCAGGCCATCGTCGCCGCGCTGACCCAGCGCGGGGTTGCCATCCGCCAGGGCCAGCCCGCAGTTCGTATCACGCCGCACGAGTCGGGGGTTGAGGTGATCACCGCCGACGATGTCGGCCACCGCGCGGCGATGGCCTTCCTGGCGGTCGGCTGCACTCTCGACCTGGGGCGGCTGAATCTCGCTGCGACCGGGCTCACCCCCGCCGCCGACGGGACGCTGTGCGCCGACGCGATGGGCCGCACGGAGGCAATCGGCGTGTATGTCGTCGGTGATGCGGCCGGCGGGCCGATGCTCGCCAACCGAGCGATGGCCCAGGCGTGGGTCGCGGGCCGCCACGCCGCCGGGGCAGAGAGCACCCTACCGCGTGCCGAGGCGGTGGTGCATGCCGCCTACACGATTCCCCAGGTTGCCCAGGTCGGTGCGGTTGGCAGTGCCGACGCGCACACCGTGCGCCTGCCCCTGCGCGCCATGCTCAAGGCGCATCTGTCCGGCGAGGACGAGGGGGTGTTCCTGCTTTCGTTCGACCCGCGCAGCCAGCGTGTACTCGGCGCGGTCGCCGTCGGCCGCATGCCGCCGACACCCTCGCCCCCATCGCCCTGGCGGTACAGCAGCAGCTGGCGATCAGCGATCTGGCTGCCGTGTTCGCCGCTAATCCGACGATGGGCGAGGTGGCCTTCGCCGTTGCCCGCGCCGCCCTTGAGTGGAATGTGGGAAGCTAAGCGCGTGCGAACGCATGTGAATCAGCCGAGACGAGGGAACCCTCGTCTCGGCTGATTCACGTACGCCAGCCCACAGGGGAGGGTTATCCTACGACCGGGAGCCACGAGCGGAGCGCGGGCGGGTGCTGATGCCGAAGGGGAGGTAGAGCGGGCAGATGCTGATCACGCTCGTCAGCACGAAGACGGCTGCCAGCACGCCCAGGATGATCGCGAACACACCGCTCACCATGCCGCTGAGGATCATCCCAACCACGATCATAGCTACGACCACCCGCACTATCCGGTCAATGGTTCCCATATTCGCCTGCATTGCCGTGCTCCTCGTTTGTTTATAGCCACCACTGAGATGAGCATAGCAGGCGTGGCCCCGCAGATCCGTGACAAAGTCACCGAGCGAGCAGATCGGCGCGGCGCGCCAGACCAGGGCGGTCGAGGATGGTCACGCTGCCACGGGCGACATGAACCAGCCCGTCGGCGGCGAAGTCAGCGAGGATACGACTGATCACCTCGCGTGAGCTACCCAGCTCTGCGGCGATCTGTTGGTGGGTGAGGGTAAGCACCGCACCGGCGGACGCGGGCCGACTCAGCAGCAGCTCGGCGATACGCACATCCATGCGCCGAAAAGCCACCTCATCGACCACCGCCATCACCGTGGCGAGGCGCTGGGAGAGCAGATGGAAGACGTAGCTGCGCCAGGGCGGGAAGGCATCGACCCAGCCTTGGAAGATGGTGTGTGACACCACGAATGCCTCGACCGGCTCCTCCACCGTCGCGATGGCGGGGAACTGGCGCTCGCTGAGGATGCAGCTCGCGGTGAGAATACAGCTCTCGCTGCGGGCGAAGCGGTAGAGTGTGATCTCGCGTCCGGTCTCGCCAATCTTGAAGACGCGCACCCGGCCAGCCGCGAGGATGGCGAAGGCGCTGCACAGGTCGCCCTCCTCAAAGATCGTCGCGGCCGCCGGGAAGCGCATATGGGTCGCCTGGCTGACAAAGGCGCGGGTCTCCACGGCGCTCGGGTCGGCGAGAAAGGGCAGCATGGCCGCCGCATCGCGCCACTGGGGTTCACTGAGCATGAGTAGGCTCCTGACGTAGTGTACTTGGGTGGTTCTTATGAACGTAAACAATACGTCACAGGCTTGGTAGGTACTGCGTGTCAAGGCACCGCCGGGTATCTTCCTCGACTCGTCGGGTGTCTTCCTCGACTCGTCGGGTGTCTTCCTCGACTCGTCGGGTGTCTTCCTCGACTCGTCGGGTGTCTTCCTCGACTCGTCGGGTGTCTTCCTCGACTCGCCGGGTGTCTTCCTCGACTCGCCGGGTGTCTTCCTCGACTCGCCGGGTGTCTTCCTCGACTCGCCGGGTGTCTTCCTCGATCTACAGGCTGGTAGTTTGATGCTCACGGCAAGCTGAAGGTTTCAGCGTGCTGGCCCCCTACGGGGCAGCCTGCGCGGTCAGCCACGTGCGCAGCGCGGGTACGGAGAAGTCGGGTGCCACCGCCTCCAGATTTTTCAGCGCCGTGCTGGGCGGCGTCTCAACCGGGATGCGGAAGCGGGCGTACAGCGCGGCTCGGTCAACGTGGTAGGCATCGACCACGGCCTCGATGGTCATCCAGCCCTTGATCTCAGCCGGGTCGGTGCCACTGAGTTGCACCACTGAGCCGTCGGGCATGAGCTTATCGGAGGCCGACCAAAGCCCGGCGTACTGGGCGACCTGGATCGTGCCGAAGAAGAGTACCAAGATGAGGGCGGCGTAGGCGAGCCCGCTGATGCGCAGGCTGCCACGGGCGCGGGGTGCGGTGGTCTGGGTGGTCATAGGTGTCTCCGGGGCTAATCGCCGCTCGTCGGGGCGGGTGTGGCGGTGGGACGAGTGCCGGGCAGAGCCAGCCGTAGGTCAATGGCATCGGGGCGCGGGCACTCGTTCACACAGCGCAGACAGGTGATACAGCGCAGGTCGGTGATCGCATCAGCGTGGGCCACATCGATGCCCACCGGGCAGCGCTGGGTGCAGAGGCCGCAACTGGTGCAGGCGCTTTCGGCGCGCTCGATGCGCAGCGGGCTAAGCCGCCCCAGCAGGCTGATCGTTGCGCCGAGCGGGCAGGCGTAGCGGCACCAGGCCCGCTCGACGAAGAGCGAGGCGATCAGCGTCACGCCTAGCACCACCGCGCCGATGCTCATCTGAATGGTGGTGATATGCAGCAGGGTCGCCCACGGGTCGGCATCACGGAAGACCATACTGCCATAGGCGATGGTGGCACCGAGGAACCATGCCAGTACCAGGTAGCGCCCATAGCTCAGCCCGTGGTCAATGCGCTGGCCGAGGGTCGGTCCGACGGCGCTGCCGCGTGCGGCGCGCGGGTTGAGGCGCTTGCGCAGGGCGCTCATCGCGCGGCCCAACGGCGGGATGCGGCGCTGGAGCCAGCGGCTGAAGGTGTAGATCCACTCCTGGATGGTGCCGAAGGGGCAGATCCAGCCGCAGAAGGCGCCACGGGCCACGATGGTGGTGACGACCACCGCCAGAAAGAGGGCCAAGTTGGCAAGATGGGTGTGGTCAATCATGCGTCCGCTGGTCAGGTAGCTATAGAGGGTTTCGAGGCCACCGAAAGGGCAGAATGCCTCGGGCGAGGCCGACTCCTCGCCGAGGGTGAGGTGCAGCCCGGTGATGACGACGATGAAGCCGACGACACCGAGCTGGACGAACTGGCGGAGGGTCTGGAGGCTCGGCCGACGCCAGCGGGCGCGGGCGGGCGGAGTGTGCGGGCGGGCAGTCGATGGCATGGCTGGTGCTCCTTAGTCACGTCTCTGCCCCCAGCATACCGTGTGACTATGGAGGGTTGATGGAGAGATGGTGGAGGTCTGCGGGGGATCGTTACGGTGTGCCAGGGGGCGTTGGCAGCGAGAACCAGAAGTGTGCGCCCCTGTCCGGGGGCGCTCTCCACCCCAACGACGCCGCCCTGGAGCCGGACGAGCTGGCGGGTGATCGCCAGTCCGAGCCCGCTGCCGCCCGCCTCGCGTGCGCGACCGTGGTGGTCAGCCCGATAGAAGCGCTCGAAGACGTGCGGCAGGTCCTCGGCGGCGATCCCGGCGACGGCGACGCGGTGGGCGTCGAGGTCGAGGGCGAGGGCACCGTGCTGGAGGCGCGACGCGGGGGCGGTCGGGCCAGCGGCGCGGCGTAGCACGGCGCGGACGCGGGCCACCACCTCGTGCGGGTTGAAGGGTTTGGTGATGTAGTCGTCGGCGCCCAGCTCCAGGCCGACGATCCGGTCGGTGTCTTCGACCCGCACGGTGAGCATGATGATCGGGATGGCGGCGGGGTCGGCGCGCAGGGCGAGGGCGAGGGTACTCCCCTCGCCCGCCGCGTTGACCATCGGGCTACCGGCGCGGGCCGCGCCCGCCGCCCATTCCGCCCTGGCCCCTATGGCCCTGGCCGCCGGCGGGCATCGTATCGCAGATGCCATTGGTGGTGTCCCGGATGCTCCGGGTGAATGTCGTGTACACCCTTACAGTCCTAGCCCGTAAAGCCCAAGAGCTTTAGCCTTGGGATAGAAGGGCTTCACCCGCTTTAGCGGCTTTAGCTTCTTGACTAACGGACGTGCGTATAGTATACTGTCTGTATACATCTATCATAGGCGGTATATGGAAGTCAGGCAAACTAACAAATCCTACCATACCGATCACAGTATTGTCTTTAGCTGTCAGTACCATGTGATCTTCTGCCCGAAGTATCGCCGGAAGGTGCTGAATGAGCCTATTGCTGTCCGTATGAAGGAACTGGTACGTGCGAAGCAGGCCGAGTACGGCTACACGATCATTGAAATGGAAGTCATGCCCGATCATGTCCATCTCCTCTTAGACGCAGACCCTCGGGAAGGCATTCTTGGGATTGTGGCGAAGATCAAGGGCTATACCTCCCACGAACTGCGCAACGAGTTTCCCTGGCTCAAGAAACGCTTGCCAACGCTGTGGACGCGCAGCAAGTTCATCTCAACCGTAGGAGCCGTCACATTGGATGTGGTGAAGCAATACATCGAAGACCAAAAGAGCGTCTGATGAGCCGCAAGAGCTTTAAATACCGAATCTCCCTCTCGAAAGGCCAGCGGCGTATCCTTGAGCAGCAGCGTGAGGAATGTCGCTGGGCCTACAACGAGACGCTTGCCGAGCGCAAGCGGGCGTGTGAGGAACGCGGCGAGAGTCTGCGCTTGTACGATACGCAGGCGTTGCTTCCCGTCTGGAAGTTGACTCGGCCCGCCTTGAAACTCGTCCACAGTCAGGTACTCCAGAACATCAGCGTGCGGGTCGATCTCGCATTCAAAGCCTTCTTTCGTCGGGTGAAGGAGGGAGCCAAAGAAGTCGGGTTTCCCAGGTTTAAGGGCTTCGGTCGCTACGACAGCATCACCTACCCTCAATACGGCAACGGGGTGCGTCTGGACGGTGAACGGCTCATTCTCTCGAAGGTGGGCGCGGTGCATGTCGTTCTGCACCGGCCCGAGGAAGGTACGCCCAAGACGGTCACGCTCACCCGGTCGCGCACCGGCAAATGGTTCGCCTGCTTCTCGTGCGAGACGGAGGCCGTGCCGCTGCCGCCAACGGACGCCGTGGTGGGTGTAGATGTGGGGCTGTCGTCGTTTGCCACCCTCTCGGATGGGCGGAAGATCGACAACCCCCGCTTCTATCGGCGCGATGAGGCGGATCTGAAACGTGTTCAGCAGCGCAAGGATGCGGCCAAGAACGCCCAAAACTGGCCGGAGAACGCGAAACAGAAGGGCATCCTTGCTCGCATCCACGAGCGGATCGCCAACCGACGTAGCGACTTTGCCCATAAAGAGAGCCGCAAGCTGGTGAACCGCTATGAGGTGATCATGTTTGAAGACTTGGCCCCGATGGAGATGGGCCGAAGTCGCGGGATGCGCAAAAGCATCTTAGATGTGGCGTGGACACAGTTCATTCAGATGACTATCGCCAAAGCGGAAGAAGCTGGGCGGCGAGTGATTCGGGTGAACCCCCGCAACACGACTACGATGTGTTCGACCTGTGGCGAGATTGTTCCCAAGGCGTTGAGCGTGCGTATCCATACCTGCCCCGTGTGTGGGTTGGTGATGGACAGGGACGAAAACGCGGCGCTCAACATTCTGCAACGGGGACTCCTTTCGCTTCGCCTGTAGCGTTGTGGGATGGGGCGGCATCCCCTTGAAGCCCAGGAGCTTTAGCCCTGGGAGCCGTCACTCTAGCAGCAGACTATGGAGGGGTGATGGAGAGACGCGGGAGATGCGATGGAACTTTTGCGACGGCAGGTGCGCCGCGTACAAACCAGCACGTCATCATCACGATGTAACCTCGCCAGGCCAGTCGGCATCATACCGGGTGTAGCCCCGATGTTGGGAGGGGCCGATCATGGCATCACGACGGAGCACACCCATGCCCATGTACGAGTACGTCTGTCAGGAGTGCGGAACGCGCTTTGAAAAGCTGGTGCGGATGAGCGCCGACCCGCAGGTGGTGCAGTGCCCAGGCTGCGCGAGCACGACGGTGGAGCGGGCGCTCTCCACCTTTGCGACCAGCAGCGGTAGCCAGCGCAGCACGGCGGCACCGAGCTGTGGCCCGGTTGGCTGAGGGCTGCCGCGATCCCGGCCGTGAGCCGGACTACGGGCCCGTGACCACGGAATCACCCAGAAATAGTGTGGCTATGTATGCATATCATAGGCGATATGCGCTATTATTTTGGTTGAAGCTCGCCAGCGAGATCCTGGTGAAGCCCGCACATCCGCCGGGCACGCCGCGTGCCCACAGATGAGAGCATGCGCCCTATGAAGATCGCCTTCGAGCGGCGCTGGCGTGCGGGTCGGCTGCCGCCCCTGCCGATCAGCTTGGTCATTCTGGGCCTGTTCCTCCTGATGGCCGCTGACGGGATCAACTCCACGCTGGACGAACTGGGGATGGCGACGGCCTATGCGCCGCGCACCGACCTGCGGCTGCTCACCGGAATGGGCGCGGGTATCGGGCTGGCCCTGGTGGTGCTGGTGGTGCTGAACACTGCCCTGCGCCGTGATGTGGACGACACGCGGCGCAGCCTGGGCTCGTGGCGTGAGCTGGGCATGGTGCTGGCCGTCAATGGGCTGATCGTGGCCGCCCTCGTCGCCGACACCCCGCTGCTGGCCATCCCGCTAGCCCTGCTGGTGACGGTTGGGGTGGTCGGCAACCTGATGGTGGTGCTGCTGCTCTTCCCGAGCCTGGCCCTCGGCCTGCGCGGGCGCGTCACCCGCATGAGCCAACTGGCCCACCCGGCAGTGATCGGGCTCGTCCTGGCGCTAACCTTCATCCTCGCCCTGGCCCGCTACCGGATCGCGATGGAGATCGGCGGGTATCTGCCGCTCCCAATCGTGCCGTGAGACGAGGAAATAGGGAACAGATCTGTTGCCTGTTGCCGGTTCCCTATCCCCTATCCCCTACTGCGCGCTCGCCCGTCGCTGCCTGCCCCGCCGTACCTCAGGCGCGTGTTTGGGCACGGTGAGCCAGAGCAGCGCCACGCCGGCATCGCCCAGTCGAAGGGCGGACGGAGCCGGAGCAGGATCGCCAGCGCCGAGCCGACCATCACCAGCAGCAGGGCGAGGGCCAGCCCGTTCGCCAGCGGGTCGCGCAGGAAAGGGCTGAGGGCGGGGGCGCTCGTCGCGGGGGTCGCTGGTGCATCCGCACTCAGCCAGGGCTGTAGGCCCGCGATAGTCGGCCAGTCGTTGCCACCGGCGGCGAGCGTGGAGACGATCAGCGCGGGGAGCCGGGCGGGGATCTCGTCGCTGCCCACCATCAGCTCTTTCCCAACGAACAGGGCCGGCACGCCGACCCGATCCTCGGGGACGGCGAAGGTAGTGAGCGCGGTCTGGTAGAGGGTCTGCCCGTCGGGCTGGCTCGCATCGATGGTGAGGATGCGCAGATGGGTGCCGTACTGTTCCTGGAGCGGCGGCAGCACCTGCTCCATCACGATGTGGCAGTGCGGGCAGGTGGGCGAGAAGAACAGCACCGCGTGGACGACCGGGTCGGCGGCCTGCGCCGCGCCCGCGCTGAGCAGACTGAACAGCAGCGCCACGAGGCCGAGGAGCCGGGCCAGCGGCCCGGTATGGTGCGTTGACATGGAGGACTCCTATCGTGTGGGCAGGCCGTGGCGTGCCGCCGCGCTGCCTGCGGGTTCCGTGGGGCAAAGCACCAGCACGGCCCGTGCCGGGGAGGGATCGTTATTCTCCCAGCGGTGCGGCAGTGTGGACTCAAAGAGCAGGCTGTCGCCGGGCTCCAGCAGGTAGCGCTGGCCATCCACGGTATAACTGATGCGCCCCTCCAGACAGAAGACGAACTCCTGGCCGGGGTGGATGATCGGCTGTGGCCCGCTCCCGGTGCCGGGGTTGAGGGTGAGCAGCAGTGGCTCGATATGGCGCTGGGCCATGCCGACGCCCAGGTCGGCCAGCGCGCCGTGGGGGAATGCCGTCGGCTGCTGCTGATTCGCTTTGAGGAAGACCAGTCGGCTACGGGGGGTCTCCGGGGCAAAAAAGGCGGTGATCGGCAAGCTGAGGGCCACGGCGATCTGCTGGAGCGTGCTGACGCTGGGCGAGGTGCGCCCGTTCTCGATCAGGCTGAGCGTGTTGACGGCCAGGCCACTCGCCTCGGCCAGCGCCCGGATCGAGAACTGCCGCGCTTCGCGCAGCGCACGCAGTCGCCCGCCAACATCTACGTCGGCATGCACCGATGGCGCGTGTCGTGCGTCCGCACGGGAGGCCGGAGCCATCTTTGCCATTGCGATGATCCTCCCATCGTACCAGCTTCAGCAGCGCCACCTAACAGTATAGGTGATACTGCCATTGATGGCGTTACTTTGCCCTATTTTACTGGTTATATCACGACAACGCGCACGTGACACAGAAACGGGGTGGCGTGTGCCACCCCGTTTCTGTGCGTTCCTCACGCCCGCTTGCTGTGGTTTACCGCCTTGAGAATCTTCAAATTGAGCACGAGAAACCGCCAGAGCTGGAAGGGCTTGAAGCCCATCCAGAACCGATCCTTGTCACTAATCTGCATTTGGTGTGCCTCCTATTCGGGGATAATCGTCCAGCCGGGGCGCGCCCGGAACTTGTGCATAAACGTCTCGTGAACCATGCGCTTCATCCACGCGCCGCTCGTACCCAGTTCCATGTGGGTCACCATCGGGTCGCGACCGTCGCTGTTTGGGAAGCGCCGGTAATCGGGCACCACCGGGTACATAAAGATCGTCGCCGCCTCTCCATCCCAGAGCGAGTCGCCCATCGAGGCTACGCAGGCCGCGAACATCTCGGTCATGCGCTCGCGGTGGTGCATCGTCCCGCTCGTCACCAGGTCGGCGATGTTGAAGGCGGTTATGCGGCCAATGACTCCCGCGATCATCCCGGTGCGTGGTGGGGCCGCGCTGATCGACGTGCCGTTGGGAGTGATATGCGGCTCTGAGATTGGCCCCGGCGGTGCGAAGGCGATCCCCGCCGCGAAGATGCTCGGGTAGCTCGGGTTCTGATAGGTCGCTGGCCAGGCATCCGGCCGCCCGCGCAGGGTCGCGTAATCGAGTCCGTAGAC
>Ga0194060_10000583_pt1 | contig 26707 bp, 24 predicted proteins | sample SepL225m_MetaG_FD_163427 | JGI IMG/M metagenome (GOLD analysis project Ga0194060, IMG submission 163427) | Anoxic zone freshwater microbial communities from boreal shield lake in IISD Experimental Lakes Area, Ontario, Canada - Sep2016-L222-5m | ecosystem: Environmental > Aquatic > Freshwater >... | reverse complement strand
AACCTGAACCGTTTCCGGCGGAAAGGCTTTCAGACTCCGGAACAGGATCCCCAATGATACAAAAACGGCTATGAGAACAAAATTCTCCATTGTTTCCCCTGCCCCGTTATATTATTCCCTGTTCTGATTCACATAGATACTGCTTCTCTGCTCCGCAAAATCAAGATGAACCAGCATTTCACTCCGCGCCCGTTCCGGTTGTCTGTCGCGGATAGCTTCCAGAACAGAGCGATGTTGAAGGTAAAGGGTGCGATGGTCATCTGCGGTTATATATACGGCTCTCCAGACACTCATTTGAAACTGTTTCATCGCATCAAAAATGGTCTGCATCAGATGGAGGCAGACCACGTTACGGGTGGCTTGCGCAACAACTATATGAAAATTCGCATCCAGTTCGAGAGAAGGTTTTCCAGTATCAAGATTGTTCCTCATTTCTGAAACTATCGTCTCCAATTTCCTCACATCATCAGGCAGAGCTCTCTGCGCAGCACAGTATGCTGTAAAAGCCTCCATGCATTTTCGAACTTCGATCACATCCAGAGCTCTTTCCCGCTCGCATTCAATTATCCAGGAAAGCGGGCTGCCGACCGATATTTCCACCAGGGATTTGACAATGGTTCCGCCCCCCTGATGCGACTCCACCAATCCTGCCGTGGAAAGTATATTAAGCGCCTCCCTGACCGATGGACGCGAAACCCCGAAAAGTTCGGCCAATTCTCGCTCCGGTGGTAATTTTTCACCAGGACTGAAATCGGCTGACAGAATCGATGAACGGAGCTGGTCTGCTATCTGGGTGGACATTTTTTTGGGTTTTATCGTTTTGAAGATCATTTTGTCTCACAGAATAGTTTTCCCTCCCCCGCGAGGGGGAGGGATTTTATATTACTATTTAAAATTAGCCATGGTCTCTTTGACCGGAACATTGATCTTCTTGTTATCTGCAATGTATTTCTGTTCCTGTGCCTTGTATTTGCCGGCATCCCAATCTTTCCTGAACTTTATCGCATCTTCAACCCAGGTTGCTCCAGCGACAGTGCGCCCCTTTTCGTACATCGGCAGCAGTGCTTTTTCAAAGGCGTTACGCTCGGCTGACGTTAATACATGTACCTTCATCCCTTTGCTCTTAAGCTTGGCGATAAAATCGTCGTCGCACTCGCGATTCAGCTTGCGCTGGAAAGCACTGACTTCCGTAGCGGTATCTTCCATGATTTTACGAATGTCAGCAGGAAGGGCGTTCCATTTCTTTTTGTTCACCATCATGATCATGACATTATACGTATGCTGTGTCTGTGTCATCCATGGCTGTGATTCATACATTTTGGCGGAATAGATATTGACGGAGGGGTTTTCCTGTCCGTCAATGACCTTCTGGAGAAGTGCGTTAGGAAGCTCCGGGTAGGCCATAGGGGTAGGACTGCCACCCATAGTGGAGATCAGACCCATATACATTGGACTTTCCATGACGCGGATCTTTTGCCCCTTGACATCTTCCGGAGCTACTATCGACTTTTTGCTGGAGGTAAAATTTCTCCAGCCGTTTTCGAGGAATACAACGCCGTGGATCCCTTTGCGATCGAGCAGTGCCAGCAATTTTTTGCCCTGCTCGCCGTCGAGATAGGTGTAGGCCGCTTCGTAGGTAGGGAAGAGGAAGGGCAGGTCAAGTACCTGGAATTCGGGAGCGAAGCCGGCAATGGGACCGGTTGTGGTAAAAGTTGCCTCAATGGTGCCGAGTTGTACGCCTTCGATAACGGCTCGTTCGCCACCCAACTGGCCAGCCGGGAACACCTTGATTTCAACTTCTCCTTTGGTACGCTGACTCACCAGTTCGGCGTACTTTTTGGCACCGACGTCGATCGGGGTGCCGGCGGTGATAACGTGAGCCAGCTTGAACGAATACTTGGGTGCGGCAAAAGCCGGGACGGCAGCCAGGGATGCGGCTGTGAGCAACAGAACGGACAACAGACTCTTCTTACATTTGTTCATTTTCTACCTCCTGTGGGGTTAGTACTGCTTGGTTGACAATTTTCCTATGGCGGTGTCGCTACCGGAGCGGCTGAGAGCAGATCGGGAAGCCAGGTCGAGAAGATAGGAATATAGGTGTAGACAAGTAACAAGATGAACATGGCAATGATAAAGGGAATACAGGATTTTACGATCCTGCTCAGTGGAAAGCCGGTCATGCCGGAAGCGACAAACAGGTTCAATCCGAGAGGCGGAGTCAGCATCCCCAGTTCCAGGTTGTAGATCATGATAATGCCGAAATGAATCGGGTTGATGTTCATCTTCATGACGATCGGGTAGAAGAGCGGTGCCAGCACGAGGATGGCTGAGTTAGGTTCCATAAAGCAGCCGACAATCAGTAGCAGTACGTTGACAGCAACAAGGAACATCCAGGGCTCCGGAGCCACAGAGATGATCCATTCGGCGACTTCCTGCGGAATCCCCTGGCTGGTAAGATACCAGCTAAAGGCGCTGGCCGAGATGATGATGAACATGATCATGGCGGAAACGGAGGCGGATGATGTGAGGATATCAACGTAATCCTTCAGCTTGATATCATTGTAGATGAAGCTGCCGACGATGGCACTGTAGACAACTGCAACGGCGGCCGCTTCAGTCGGGGTGAACATTCCGGAATAGATACCCCCGAGAACTATCAGTGGCATCATCAATCCCCAGAAGCCATCCTTCAGTGCCGCAACCAGTTCCTTGAAATCGGCCTTGGTTTCGCCGTCCGCCTGCCCGAAACCACCCCGTTTGGCGGCGATATAGCACATGACTGCGAAAACGGCGGCTGTCGTGAGTCCGGGGACTACACCTGCCATGAAGAGTTTGCCGATCGGTTCGCCAGTGGCGAGTGCATAAACTACCATCGGGATGGACGGCGGTATCATGATCCCCAATGAGCCGGCCGAGGTTACGATGCCTACGGAATATGCGTCATTGTATTTGGCTTTCATCAGAGCCGGCATCATGATGGCACCGATGGCGGCCACCGTGGCGGGTGACGAGCCTGAAATAGCGGCGAAGAAAGCGCAGGCTGCGGTGGCCGCAATAGCCAGACCGCCAGACATACCCCCAAACATTGCGGTTGCCACTCTGATCAGGCGCTGGGAGATACCACCGGCGGTCATGATGTTGCCGGAGAGAACGAAAAATGGAATTGCCATCAGGGTGAAGGAGTCGGCCGAGCTGAACATCTGCTGGATGATAACCAGCATCGGCACATCTGTGAAAAAGAGCAGCGCCAGCATGACGGTGCCGACCATGGCTACTGCGATGGGTGTTCCGGTGGCGAGCAGGGCTGCCAGTATTGCAAAGACTATGACGCTGTTCATTTCTGCTCACCTCCGGCGATATTCAACTTCTCCTCTGTATGTTCGCTGGCGAATAACACCGACTCAGCCTCATTTGGATTGGTCAAGAGCTTCACAATGTTGTGGATGAAATGAATAATACTCATTGACAAACCTAATGGCATGGCGATGTAGGGTATGTACATCGGAACCCTCATGGCGGGTGACAGTTGTTCAAACTCCATCGTCTGTTTGATAAAATCAAGACTGGTAAAGATAAGAATGCCGATTACGACAACGCCGATCAGGTTTAGCAACACTTCTGATGCAAGCAATAACCTGTGTGGTAGAAAGCGAATCAACGCATCAACGCCTATATGCTGGTTCTTTCTGACCCCGATCGATACACCGATAAAGATCGACCAGACGACCAAAAAACGGGACAACTCTTCAGACCAGATCGGTGTGTAGCTGAAAACATACCTTGAAACGACATTAGCGAAGACAAGCAGTGAAACCGACGCCATCGACAACACCGCAATGCTGTTTTCGACCCATTCGAGAGCTTTGATCAATTTGTTCATACAGATTCCTCCTTGGTTGGTTTGTCACTTCAAAACCTGATTTTATTTGCTTGTGGCTTGCTTTAGATACAGCGTTTTGTAAAGTAGTCTTACCAACTAACCTTTTCCTCAACTGATGTCAAGATTATTTTTAAAATAAAAAATATCCTTATTGACAATGGTATTAAGGTGAAATATCTTGCTTGACAATAGTGGACTTACAAATTAAATATAACAGTAAATAAGTTTACCAATTAAATATGATCTCTTGACATCGCAACATAATAGAAAAATGGTTTATACAACATAAATGGGGGTTGTAACTATGTACCAACTATTCAAAGCAAAAGCAGAGGGTGTCAGCGCGGAGGTCTTCCGCTTTGCAATGTGTGAAGAGGCTCTCGATTTTATAATCCGCTTCCTCCAGAAGGAGGGGGTGGCTGATGAACCGTACGCCTCCGCTGTCTGGGCTGACTCTCCCTTTCTGAAACGGATCGATCGGGGAGCACTCGAAAAAATTGCCGGATTGAAATTTGCAGTTACCCGCGAGTCGGCAGCCGCTGCCAGATTCGGCATAAGCCAGATGGAATGGGGACTGGCGGACACCGGTACGCTGGTGCAGAACTCAACCGCGATTGCGCAGCGACTGGTATCTTCACTCACCTCTATTCATATCGCTCTTGTGCCGACAGATGGAATACTCCCCGATATGCCGACCCTGCTTTCAAGGGTTCGCCCTGAAGTTTGCGCCTATATCGCCATGATAACCGGGCCCAGCCGGACGGCTGATATCGAACGGGTGCTTACCATCGGTGTTCATGGACCGGAGAGACTTGTCATCGTTTTTGTTGATGAACTGGGAGGAGACAACTGATGGATAACACATTCAAGGAATCTATTCAGAAGGCGATCAATAACTCAAATCTGACCGGCGCGCTCGGCAAGTTCTCAGAGGCGTATAAAGTCAACCGGGAGAAGGCTTACCAGGGGATCGATTTTGAAGAGCTGCGGGGGCGTATTGCGGAGCTTAAATCTTTTGCCGCCGCAAACCTCGAAGAGTTGTCCGAGCGGTTCACGCAGAAGGCTGAAGCCTGCGGTGCCAAAGTTTTCAGAACCAATGACCCGGCCAAAGTCAGGGAGTATATCCTTAAAGTTGCGCAGGATAACGGCGTTAAAACGGTAGTTAAGTCAAAATCGATGGCGACGGAAGAGATTCATTTGAATCCGTATCTGGAAAAAGCGGGCATTTCGGTCGGGGAGACCGATCTTGGCGAGTGGATAATCCAACTAGCCGGGCAGACCCCTTCCCATATGGTCATGCCGGCCATCCATATGACCAAGGAGGAGGTCTCCGACCTGTTCAGCAAAGAGGTCAACGAGCGGCTGTCCTCCGACATACCCCGTCTTGTAAAGGTTGCACGGGATGAGCTGAGACCCCGTTTTCTGGAGGCTGACATGGGGATCTCCGGCGGGAACATCGCCGTGGCAGAGACCGGCAGCATCGTCTTAATGACCAATGAGGGGAACGCCAGGCTGGTGACTTCACTCCCGAAAATTCATATCGCCCTCGTCGGGATCGAAAAGCTGATCGCAAATTATGCCGATGTCGCAACTATTCTAAAGGCTCTGCCGCGAAGCGCTACCGCGCAACTTTTGACCAGCTACGTATCGATAATTACCGGCCAGACTCCAAACACCGACGGATCCATGAAGGATCTGCACATCATCCTGATGGATAACCGTCGGAGCGAGATGGCGGCTGATCCGAAATTCAAACAGGCTCTCCAGTGCATCCGCTGTGCCTCCTGCCTGAACGTCTGCCCGATCTTCCGCCTCGTCGGCGGTCATGTTTTCGGCAAGGTGTACACCGGCGGCATCGGCACCATCCTCACCGCCTGGTTCGATGAACTGAAAAAGTCGGAAGATATCCAGGGTCTCTGCATCCAGTGCGGCGCTTGCCGGGATGTCTGCCCCGGCAAGATCGACATACCGGAGCTGATCATGGAGATAAGGCGTCGTCTGGTGCAGGAGAAGGGGCTTCCTCTTATCCAGAAGGCGATCTACGCCGTGGTGAACAACCGGAAACTGTTCCACGGCATGCTGCGCGCCGCCTCTATCGCAGGGAAGCCTTTTGCGACCGGCAAATTCCTCCGCCACCTCCCGCTCTTTCTGGCAGATCTGACCGACGGGCGGAGTCTGCCGGCCATCGCATCGGAACCGTTCCGCGATCGTTTCCGAAATATCAGACAGCCAAAATCGCAAGAAAAAGCTGCTTTCTATGCCGGATGTCTGATCGATTTCGCCTATCCTGAAATGGGAGAGGCGCTGATAAAGATCCTGAACAGTGGGGGGATAGAGGTGATCTTCCCGGAAGGTCAGACCTGCTGCGGCGCGCCTGCCCGTTACAACGGTGCCTACGAGGTTGCGGCGGACAATGCCGTTGATAATATCCAGGCTCTTTTAAACGAGGATGTTAAGTATGTAATATCTGCCTGCCCTACCTGCACGGTGGCGCTAAAGCATGAATTTATCAGCACCTTTGAAAGCGTGGGCTTAAGCGGATGGATACCCAAGGCGAAGGCGTTATCCGCCAAAACGGTTGATTTTTCGACACTGATAAAAAAGCTTGTCGATGAGGGGCGGCTCTCGCTGAAAGAGGGGGATGAAGCGGGAAAAATCACCTATCACGACTCATGCCATCTGAAACGAACGCTCAAAGTTTCGGCGGAGCCGAGGGAGCTGCTGCAGAAAGCGGGGTATCAGGTGACCGAGATGTTTGAGTGTGATACCTGCTGCGGCATGGGTGGCTCGTATTCGATGAAGCTGCCGGAGATTTCTGCGCCGATTCTGCAGAGAAAGCTGAAGAACATCAAAGAGACCGGCGCACCGGTAGTCGCAATGGACTGCCCAGGCTGTGTCATGCAGATCAGGGGGGGTATGGATCAGGATGGAGCGGTGGTAAAGGTGCTGCACACAGTGGAGCTGCTGGCGGAGCGGTTATAATCCTCACGGCTGTAACTTAAGGAAAAAGGGGGCATGCACTTAAAACAAGGCAGCCCCCTTTTTTTAATTTAGAAGAAAAACAGATCAGCCGAGAGTGTTAACCAGCCTTGTCAGACGGGAAACGTTGCGTGACGCGTTGGAGCTGTGAATAACCCCCTTTGTGGCGGTTGAATCAATGACCGGGATGGCCAGCTTCAGAGCGGCCACAGCGGCATCCTTGTCTTTTGCCTCAACAGCTTCACGAACCCGTTTGATATATGTTTTGAGCGTCGAGGATACGTGACGATTACGAGCATTCTTTTTTACGTTCTGCTTGATCCTTTTGATTGCCGACTTATGATGAGCCAAACCACACCTCCAGTTGTTTTTTTCTATTTGAGTAACATAAATGAGCTGGTTTTCTACTATTATCAACACTTGATTGTCAAGCTATATTATCTCGACAGTTATATTATCTCGACATCAGCCAAAACCCGAACATGATGTCCTTCCACTTTTATCCTGCCGTCAGCATAAAGTTTGATGGCGGCAGGCAAGAGGCGATGCTCTATTTTCTGGATTCGTACAGACAGGGACTCTTCTGTGTCGTCATGCTCCACCGGAACTACCGCCTGCATTATAATCGGTCCGGTATCTGTGCCGCAATCCACAAAATGCACCGTGCAGCCGGAATATCTGACGCCATAATCTAGCGCCTGCCGCTGAGCGTGGAGTCCAGGAAAAGCTGGGAGCATGGCAGGGTGAATATTCATGATGGCATCGGGAAATGCATTGATCATGGCATCGGACAAAATCCTCATGTACCCGGCCAGTATGACAAGTTCCACACCATATCCATGGAGGATTCCGACGGTTGCGGCATCGTATTCCCTGCGGTTTACAAATCCGCTGTTTTCGTGGAGGATCGCGGGAATACCATGATTTTTTGCCCGTGTCAGAGCAAATGCGTCCGCACTGTTGCTGATGACACAGCAGATGGAGGCATTTAGCCCGCCGGCTTCAATAGAGTCTATTATGGCCTGAAGGTTAGTGCCGTTGCCGGATACCAGAACACCAAGTTTCAGGGGGGCTTTGTCGCGCATGTCTAGTTTTCCACCAGCTCAACCCGTTCGTGTCCAACGCTACAGATTGAAACTTCACCAATTATCCAGGCCTGCTCTCCCAAACCTCTGAGACGGTCAATTATATCTTCGGCCTGTTGATAAGGGACGGCCAGCACCATTCCGATTCCCATGTTGAAGGTTCGGTACATCTCGTTTCGCTCAACGTTACCCGCCTCCTGAAGTATTTCGAAAAGCGCCGGACACTTCCAACTGTTCAGATGGATATCAGCCTGACACCCTTTTGGTAAAATTCGGGGGATATTTTCAAGTAATCCGCCGCCGGTGATATGGGCGATGCCGTTAATGGAGAAATTTTTTATCAGATTAAGGATTGAGCGGACATAAATGCGGGTCGGGGTGAGCAATGCATCCGCTACGCTGGTACCTACGCCTGGCAGGTCAGAATTTATAGATAGTCCCAGACGGTCGAAAATCAGCTTTCGCACCAGAGAATAGCCGTTGCTGTGTAGCCCACTGGAGGCGATACCTATAAGCCGGTTGCCGACAGAAATACCGGATCCGTCAATAATGAGGTCGCGATCTACCACACCAACGGCAAAACCGGCTACATCATATTCCCCATCGGCATAAAAACCTGGCATCTCGGCGGTTTCTCCCCCTATTAACGCGCACCCAGCCTGCTTGCACCCATCAGCAATTCCTTTTACGATGGCGGCAGCCTTTTCCGGGAGAAGCTTGCCGGTCGCCAGATAATCAAGGAAAAAAAGCGGCTCTGCACCCTGAACAATTATATCGTTTACACACATTGCAACGAGATCGATCCCCACGGTGTCGTGGCGATCGGCCATAAAAGCGATTTTGAGTTTTGTGCCGACACCATCGGTACCGGAGATCAGTACCGGATTTTTATATTTGGCTGAGTTGAGTGAGAATAAACCGCCAAAACCTCCGATATCCGCCAGTACCTCCGGACGGGAGGTGGCTTTGACCATAGGTTTGATAAGATCGATAAAACTGTTGCCGGCGGCTATATCAACCCCTGCATCCTTGTATGTAACACGTGCGTCACTCATACTTGATTTCCTCCTGAAGCTGGGGAATTTTTATAGAGCATGCCCTGTTAAATGTCAATTTCAAACTGTCATCTTGGATGGCGGTATCAGAATATCTTAAATACCTTTTCTTTTTAACGCAGGTACTCCGCAAGAAACTTTCCCTTGTACTCCAGGAATCTTCCGTCACTGATTGCCTGGCGGATCTCGGCCATCATTGTCAGGTAGAAATGAACATTGTGGATAGCTGAGAGAACTGCCGAAAGCACTTCGTTTGCCACGAAGAGGTGGTGAATATATGCCCTGCTGAACTGCTGGCAGGTGTAGCAACTGCAACTCGGGTCGATCGGGAAAAAATCGCGTTTATAGTTTTTGTTGGTGAGGCGTATCCTGCCGCGCCTGGTGAAGAGAGTCGCGCTGCGGGCATAACGGGTCGGTATGACGCAGTCGAACATATCAATGCCGAGTTCTACACTCTCCAGAATATCTTCCGGCAGACCGACCCCCATCAGATAGCGGGGTTTATCTTCCGGGAGGTGCGGCGTGGTCCAGCTTACCACCTTCTTTAACAGTTCAAGCCCCTCACCAACGCTTACACCACCGATAGCATAACCGGGAAGATCAAGCTTGCGCATTTCTTCTGTACACATTACCCGCAGATCCTCAAAAACACTCCCCTGGATAATACCGAACAGCGCCTGGCCGTTATCGGTCATCGCATTTCGGCACTCTTTCAGCCATCTGATAGTTTTTTTTGTCGATTGTTCGGCATAAACTTTATCGCAAGGGTAGGGGATGCATTCATCGAAAGCCATGATGATGTCGGCTCCCAGATCCTGTTGTATGCGGGTCGCTGTGGCGGGATCGAGATAGATTTCCGCGCCGGTTATCTCGTGTCGGAAGAAAACACCATCCTCCGTGATACGTTTATTGGGGAGAGAGAAGACCTGGAAGCCACCGGAGTCGGTCAGGATCGGTTTATCCCACGCCATGAATTTATGCAGGCCGCCCGCTTTTTTTATCAGACCTTCCCCAGGCTGCAGGTGCAGGTGGTAGGTATTTGAAAGTATAATCTGTGAACCGGTTTCCAGTATCTGGGCGGGAGTCAGCGGCTTCATAGCGCCGTGGGTAGCCACCGGCATGAAGATCGGGGTCTCTATCTCCCCCCTTTGAGTAGTGACGACTCCAAGTCGTGCCGAACAGTGACGGTCTTTTTTCAGCAGTCTGAATTCCATTAAATCTCCAAAGCCAAAGGTGTTTAAGTTGTTCTCTAAAGTTCATTGTTCAAGTAGTTAGTAACAGAATGTAAACCTAAATGCAATCGCGGAGCAGATTGAATTTTCATACTCGTATACATAAAATGGTTGCATTTTTTTATAACGATGTTTACTATGCCGTGCGGAATGTCACCCGCCATTTTTTAAATTCGATGCAGTATCAAATCTTGAAAAGGAAGGAATGCTATGCAACTGCTCACGTCTTCAATCGGCAGAAAAATCTTGATGGCGATCACCGGCCAGGCTATGGTCTTGTTCGCCGTCATCCATCTGCTCGGCAACAGCTCCATCTTCGGATGGCTGAACGGCGGTATCAACGCCTATGCCGAACACCTACACAGCATGCCGCTGCCAGTCATTATCGGTTTTCGACTGGTCATGCTCGCTTTTGTCTGTGTCCACATCTGGTTCGGTATTCAACTAACCCTTGAAAACCGTGGTGGCCGCCCCCAGCAGTACGCGGTCAAGTCTACCCAGAAGGCTACCTTCGCCAGTGAAAACATGATCTGGACAGGTCTGCTTCTGGGGCTGTTCCTCCTCTATCATCTGGCGCATTTTACGTTCCAGGTAACAGACCCCAGCACCTCTGCCCTGAAAAATCTGGTGCCTCTGCATGGCAACCAGGTTCCTAACGTTCTCGGGATGGTTGTTGCCGGCTTCAAAAACTTCTTCGGCTCCTTCATCTATGTCGGCGCTATGGTTGTTCTGTTCCTGCATCTCTCCCACGGCATTCAGAGCTTCTTCCAGACGATGGGGTGGAGCTGTGACAAGAGCCAGCCGATCTTAGTCAAGGTCGGTACTTTGGTTGCCCTGTTTATGTTCCTGGGGTATGTTTCCATTCCGCTGACAATTTTTGTCGGAATTCTGAAAGGTTAAGGGGGTTACCGTGATACTTGATGGAAAATGTCCTACCGGACCTATTGAACAGACATGGGATAAACACCGCTTCGATCTGAAGCTGGTCAATCCCGCTAATAAGCGCAAATACAGCGTTATTGTTGTCGGCACCGGTCTCGCTGGCGGTGCTGCCGCCGCTTCCCTTGGTGAACTTGGATACAACGTGCAGGCTTTCTGCTATCAGGACAGTCCGCGCCGCGCTCACTCAATCGCTGCCCAGGGTGGCATCAACGCTGCTAAAAATTATCCGAACGATGGCGATTCCATCTATCGCCTCTTCTATGACACCATCAAAGGAGGGGACTTCCGTGCTCGTGAGGCGGACGTGTGGCGTCTCGCCCAGGTGTCAAACAACATCATCGACCAGTGCGTAGCCCAGGGTGTTCCATTTGCCCGCGATTACGCCGGCTACCTCGACAACCGCTCTTTCGGCGGCGCACAGGTTTCCAGAACTTTCTTCGCCCGTGGCCAGACCGGTCAGCAGCTCCTTCTCGGCGCATATTCGGCTCTTTCCCGCCAGATAAAACTCGGCACTGTAAAGATGTACGACCGTCGTGAGATGCTGGATCTGGTAGTTGTTGATGGCGTTGCCCGAGGGATCACGGTTCGCAATCTGGTAACCGGCGCGATGGAAAGCTATGCTGCCGACGCTGTCTGCCTCTGCACCGGCGGCTACGTCAACGTATTCTACCTCTCCACCAACGCAATGGGTTGCTCGGTTACAGCCAACTGGAAGGCTCACAAGAAAGGGGCGTACTTTGCTAACCCCTGCTACACACAGATTCACCCGACCTGCATTCCGCAGGCCGGCGACTACCAGTCCAAACTGACCCTGATGTCCGAATCACTCCGAAACGACGGTCGCGTCTGGGTTCCCAAGAAAAAAGAAGATTGCGGCAAGCATCCGAGCGAAGTACCTGAGGATGCCCGTGATTACTACCTTGAGCGTAAATACCCATCTTATGGCAACCTGGCACCGCGTGATATCGCTTCCCGTGCAGCCAAGGAGCAGTGCGATGATGGCCGTGGCGTAGGCCCAGGCGGTCGCGGTGTTTATCTCGACTTTGCCGACTCCATCAAACGCCTCGGTGAAGATACCATCCGTGAGCGTTACGGCAACCTCTTCGAAATGTATGAAAAAATCACCGACGAAAACGGCTACAAGCGTCCTATGCGTATGTATCCGGCTCCCCACTACGCGATGGGTGGCCTCTGGGTCGATTACAATCTTATGAGCAATGTCCCTGGTCTGTTCGTACTTGGCGAGGCCAACTTCTCCGTCCACGGTGCCAACCGCCTCGGGGCTTCGGCTCTCATGCAGGGTCTGGCAGATGGCTATTTCGTTATTCCGTACACAATCGGCGGCTATCTTGCCACAGTCAAACCTGGTCAGATCAAGGCAGACCATGCCGAGTTCAAAAAATCTGCTGATGACGTTAATGCCGAACAGAATAAATACATCTCCATCAATGGCAAAAAGAGTGTGTTCGAGTTCATGCGCGAGCTTGGCGGCCTGATGTGGGAAAACTGCGGTATGGCGCGCACCAAGCAGTCTCTTGAAACAAACCTCAAGAAAATTCCTGCCCTGCGCGAAGAGTTCTGGAAGAATGTCAAGGTTACCGGCAGCGGCGCTGAACTTAACCAGCAGCTTGAAAATGCCGGCCGCACTGCGGATTTCCTTGAGTTTGGCGAACTGCTCTGCCGCGACGCACTGCACCGTAACGAGTCGTGCGGTGGTCACTTCAGGGCTGAGTATCAGGATGCCGGAGAAGCACAGCGTGACGATGTCAATTTCTGCTATGTCGGTGCCTGGGAGTACAAAGGTGGCAATAAAGAGCCGGAGCTGCACAAAGAGCCGTTGAAGTTCGATAATGTACATCTCGCCGTAAGGAGCTACAAATAATGAGCGATCACAAGACCATGACATTGACACTGATCGTGTGGCGCCAGAAGAATGCCAGCGATCCCGGAAAATTTGAGACTTATACCGCTAAAAACATTACTGAGCACCACTCATTCCTGGAGATGCTCGATTGCGTCAACGAAGATCTGATCTACTCAGGAAAAGATCCGATCGTCTTCGACCATGACTGTCGCGAGGGTATCTGCGGCATGTGTTCGCAGGTCATTAACGGTGCGCCGCACGGTGGGCAGGATCGTACCACCGTCTGCCAGCTCCATATGAGAAAATTCAAGGATGGGGATACCATCTACATTGAACCCTGGAGAGCCCGTGCCTTCCCGATCATCCGCGACCTGATCGTGGATCGTTCCGCCCTTGACAAAATCACCCAGGCGGGCGGCTACACCTCCTGTCACACCGGTGGCGTTGCTGACGGAAATGCCATACTGATTCCTAAGCCGATAGCCGATGAAGCTATGGACGCCGCCGAGTGCGTCGGCTGTGGCGCATGTGTTGCCGGTTGTCCCAACGGTGCCGCCATGCTCTACACCGGAGCCAAAGTTTCCCAGTTGGCGCTGTTGCCACAGGGGAAAGCAGAAGCTGCTGCGCGTGTCAAGAACATGACTGACGCCATGACAGAATGCGGTTTTGGTAACTGCACCAATCATTATGAATGTATGGCCGCCTGTCCGAAGGGGATTAACGTCAAGTTCATCGCCCGCATGAACAGAGAGTTCTTGAAGGCGCAGTTGTTTTAATCGGTAACTGCTTGTATTTGACTAAAATAAAGCCCTTCTCTTGATTGAGAGGGGTTTTATCATTTCGTTGACACTACTCTGCGTCGGGTGTATTTTCCCCTCTGCCTGAACAACCGGGTTTGCAACTGTTCAGCATAGCTAAAAAGTCCCCCTCCCCTTGCGGGAGGGGGTTAGGGGGTGGGGGAAGCCCGGAAATTTGACTGGTTACTGTGAAACATATTCGCCTAAATACACAGCTTCACCCACCCCTCAATCCCCTCCCGTCAAGGGAGGGGAGGCTAAAACCTGCTGAATAGTTTCGCTTTTATTTACCCATTTATAAGAGGAGAACACTCTATGAACCCTTTTGAAAATTGCGCATTTCCTGTCATTGAAACTGTCTCTAATTGCAGGCTGAAACTTGACGACAGGGATGACAAAGTCGTTTCCGCCAGGAGTTATGATGGACTGACGCTTTCGAGAGTGACTCCTGATAACAGTAATATTGCTGATCTGATTGAAGAGGCACCGCTAGACGAAGATACAGTAAAGTTCATAGACAGGATGATAGATCAGAAAGGGCAGGAAGTTCTTGCCTACTACAAAAGCCCTCACTTATTGAATAACCTGAACTTCCCCGGTAAATGGGGGATCTTTATCTTTACCTGGGCGCTTAGGTACGTTGCCGCCAATATTCGCTCATTCCATCCGAACCCCTGGAGCAGGGTCGTCACGCAGGCGTATCAGTTTCTATGCGCTCATGAGCGTTATCACTGGTATGTGGACGCCTGGACTATCGAAAAAGAGGCTTTGCTGAAAACTTCACTTTACGAGGATTACTTAAATTCGGTGTATCGCCCCCACTTTCCTTCCGGATGTTTTGAAGAAGCGCTCGCCAGCCGAAATGCCCGCGACTCTATGCAAAATGAGGGGATCTCTGCTTTTATGGACAGTTTCATGAATCGTCAGCCTGCCATGTTTTCCCAATACGGCAGAGACAAAAATGAACTCTGTTCACATTTGGCAGGTCAGATTATTGACCGACCGCTGGGTGAGCAGGCGTTTACCCATCAGCGTCCCGAACTGGCTCCGTGGCTTGCAGCTTCGTCATCTTCGCTCCTCGATGATGAGAACTGTCCGATATACCTGATCCATGAGCGTGGACCTGCGATACGTCCGATTTGAAGATGTATTCGGAGTTCCATTGGATCTGAATCTTGTTCATATCATTTATGAGGTGCAAACAGACGAACCGCTGTTATTCCTCCCAAATCTCTACGATTCCCTTCGCCGGTTTGAGAATTACTTCAAAGCGATCAGTTCCACTCAGAGCAAAGTTCCACGCTCAAACAGCAGAGAAGAGGTAGAACACTCCCCGCACCGCTCTGTCTTTGGCCAGATTTTGTCAACTGATCCGGATGTAGTGCGGAGGCACCAGAAGCCACCACTTCCATTCGCGTTTAAAATCAAAGAATTGTCACATATTGCTTCATGTATTGAATTAAGTATTGTAATAGCCGGAAGCGCCATCCAGCATGTTTCAATCTTCCGGAGAGCGATTAAGCTAATGCTTGTTTCTGTTGCTGAAAACAGCGGGGTGGATGTTGCTGTATCGGGAGTGTGGTCTCTTGATTATCAGGGTGGGCGTCATGCTATAAGTTCGGACTCTTCCATGCTGGTTATTCTCTCTGCTCTTGAGATTCTTCAGTCTCCACGACATTCTGATTCGGTCAAAATTCTTATAGAGTCTCCTTTGCGGCTTTTAAATAGTGGAATAATCGCCCATTCCTTTGATTTTGGTCTCCTGCTCCGCTCGCAGTTGCGCAGGTGTTCTTCTCTATTTGCCTATTACGGGGATGGGGAGCTTGATATGGACTATCGATTATTGGCAGCCGCTGCGGACAGGGTTACCACTCTTGCAAACAGCTTCAATTTCAGAAAACCGGAGTGGTCTCAGTGGGGCACTCAAACCGGCATCGTCGGAAGAGGCGAATTTGGTGACGTTGCGGAAGGCATCTTGCCGCTGTTGACTCTTGGCAGTTGTTTTAACGCAGGCAAGGGAGCCGGATATGGAATGGGTGCATATCTGGTTGAAGTGTTGTAGTTTTAATAATCATTCAATCGAATATACAAGCACCTGCTTATCGCTCCCGGCTAAAGCGTATCGCCCATCCGGAGTCAGAGCCATGGTGTACGCCCGCTGGCTCATTTTGATTCTTTTTTGTTCCTGCCCGTTTCTCAAATCCCATATAATCAGCATCCCACCTCCACGCCTGCTTTCAGAAGAGACAAGTCTATGGCCATCCTTACTTATCCCAAGAGATGTAATATCGTCATTATGACCTGACAAATCATGTTTGCGTACACCGCTTGCGGTCTCCCAAACCATAATTCTTTTGTCGGATCCTGCTGAAAGGATCTGTTTTCCGCCAGGGCTGAACAGAAGTGACAACACTTCGTTAGAATGTCCTGTCATAGTACGGATTCTTGAACCATCAGCACTGTTCCACAATGTTACGTTTTTGTCCTGCCCCCCTGAAGCGATAAATTTGCCATCCGGGCTTACTGCCAGAGCTAACACGTCTTTTTCAGTTTTTATTTCAACCGTTTTGTTGGTTTTGTAATTCCAGATTACTACTCGTGCTTTCCTGGTGCCGATGGCAATGCTGTTGCCACTTGGCAAAAATGCCAGAAATGCCACCGTATCCTGCAAGGAGAGAACCTGGGTCTGTTGGCGGGTTGCCAGATCCCATATCACAACCCTGTCGCTTTTTCCGGCTGTTGCAAGCAGTTTGCTGTCATTGCTGAAGGCAAGCGTCAGCAGGGATTTTGTGTTTCCAGGATCGCTCAGAGTCATGATGGCTGTCCATGACGACAGATCCCAGACGTCTATCTGGCCGTCCTTGTCAGCCGAAGCTGCAAGCTGGCCGTTTTTCGAGACGCTAATGGCAATCACATCAGATTTATGCGCTGTAAGAGTCCTGTAAGTTCCTTCAACGGTTGCGCTAACCGCTCTTACCGCCTCCTGACCAGGTTTTTTATCGGTATCAGTTTTCTCATCCCCATGACGCTTCTGTTTTCCACTGGTCTGATTTGAAGTGACTCCCGGTTCAATTTTCTTTTCGGTGGCGGCGCGTACATCTTCACGGGGAGCTTCCATGTCAGATTCGTCTTCCAGCAGTATTGCAGATACGAGCTGTCCCGTTTTGATGCAGGCTGGACATGCTTCGCTGACGATTACGGCATCAGAGCTGTTGTCCCTGAGTGCTGTAACGCGCAGAACGCCTTTGTTGACGGTTTCAACTGAAAGAACCTCTCCGGTTTTGGGGTGCTTTAGCGGAGTACCTTCAAGGTAAACTTTAAATTGCATCCCTGTCTTGACACCGGCGAAAGTGCCAAGATCAACGGTAACTTTTTCGCCAGCGCGCTTGACAACATACCCTTGAAGCGGAAAGTGCCGAACTATCTTGGCCGCCGCCTCATTAACCAGCTTGTTCAGGCTGCTTGTAGAACTCCCTTTGAAGCTTTCAGCGGTTATGATGGAGCCGGTTTCAACATTTAACAGCCTGACGTTTATTTCAGATATTCCGTCATAACTCTGGACAGTTCCACTCACGACTGTTTTAACTCCCAGAAGTTTTCCCAACCTGGAAGCACTGCGTGGATCGATAAGCCCGGTAACCCCCATCTTCTGCTCTTCAAGAATCTGCTGCATCAGGCGTCTCTCGATGACATCAAAACGGCCGTTGTTCACAAGAGCGGTCGTAAACCATTCAGCCACAATTTTACCTACATCCTTCACATCGAAAGCGCCATTCTCCTGAAAGTCAACGACGGCTACCTTTGTTTTTTTAAACTCTGCCGAAATGGCAACGGTAGTTGTACAGGCAATAGCGGTAAGCAGGGTCAATAGCATCGCTGTTTTTTTCATATAAATTTACCTCGCTCGGAATTTAACTCCAGGGGATATCATGCGTCAGATACAATTTCCGACAACACTATACACAAAATTATATACGACTTAAAGCCAGAGTTTGATCTATTTCCACAAATGTTGAATAAGCAGGGACACGTGAAAGTCATAAAAAGACTTTGACGTGGCCGTAAGTGAAAACGTTCTTGCTTTGACAGTGATAATTTTATGAGTATACTGCCGACTATTCTTCAAGTGAGCTGAAATAACTGTAAAGGAGGTAACAGATGAACCATCTCAGATTTGCTCTGTTTCTGGCGGTTTTTTTTCAGGTGGTCACGATGATTTCTGTTTCATTTGCAAAACCGGTCTGCGTTGATGTCAGCGGCGAAAGCGCTGTCATTGCCGGAGATGTGCCATCGGCTAAGGTTGAAGCGGTAAATCGCGCAAAATTTGCGGCGGTGGAACAGGTCGCCGGAGTTGTTGTGAAAAGCAGAACGGTTGTCGAGGATTCGGCACTGCTCTACGATATGATCACAACCCAGACCCGTGGTGTAGTCAGCAGTTTCCGTGTCGGCAAAGAGAACCTGGAGGGGGATAGCGTCAAGGTTACGGTCAATGTCTGCGTTGAGCCGGTGAACGCAAAGACGGCAATCTCCGCACTGGCGCTCAACACGGCTATTTCTGTTTATCTGCCGGCAAAAAAACTCGACGTAAACGATAAGTCCCCTTTTGATGATGAAAATATTCTGGCACAGACGATTATCGGAAAACTTGCAGAAGGGGGATTTTCAGTACGTGACCTCGCTGAATCTCACGCTCTCAAGCTGAAGGACATAGATGCTGCACTTAAAGGGGGGGATCAGACAACGGTACGCAGTCTGATGTACCGCTATCTGACAAATTCCGTCCTGATCGGCAAAATTGTGCCGACTCTCTCCATGAGCAAGGGGGATGATGCAGGCTATGGTATCAAGATGCCGTTTAATTCAGTAACTGCACGGCTCTCATATCGACTGATGACAAAAGATATAAGCGGAAAAATGGTGGTTCTTCTGGCCGGTAGTGAGGAGGCGAGAGGGCAGGCACCGAATAATGAGGACGCCTACGCCCAGGCACTGAAAAATCTGGCGGAAGTATTTGTGCCGGTTATCATGGAAAAGATTCATTCCCGCCTGAATGAGATAGCCAGTAAAGTTCTTGTCACTGTTGAAGGGGTTAAAGACCCAACCGAAACCTTTGCATTGAAAGATGAGCTGCAGAAGGTGACATGGGTGACAAATGTGGAGGAGAAGGGTATCGGTGAGTTTTTAATAAGTTTTCCGGAGAATCCGATTTATCTGGCAAACGGAATCAGTCAGAAGGGGTTTAAAATTGTATCCTACAAACGGGAAGCGATAAGGATAAAACGGCGGTAGCCGGGAATTACCGGTAAAACGAAATTCCTAACAGAATCTTGTTGGAATTGAGCGGCTCGTTTGGTTCGGCAGTTCCGGCGTTTGAGATGTGATGATAACGGTACTCCACGTTCAGAGCGCTGTTTTTGTTTATGAAATACTGCAGACCTGCCCCCCCCTGATAGCTGAAGCAGAGTTTTGTGCCCATTGTTGGCAGCCCCAGATCGACATACAGCGGCCCCCCCCCTGCAAGGACGTACGGCACAAACTCGACCAGACTGGTAAATCTCCAGTGACCGAGTATATAACCTCCGACTATGGAGCGCCCGCCATGATTTATCGCCAGGTGCCAGGGTAGTTCGAGCAGTACCTCATGCCGTCCCTGATACCAGCTCCCTTTCCCCACTTCATCAGACAGAAAAAAACCGGCTCTTAGAATCGTATCCAAAGTCTGAATCTGGTGACGGGTTTCGCCAAAACCGACGTGTGAACTTCCATAGCCGAAAAGAGCGCCGAACTCCCCTTTCGCCGTGGAAGCCGCGTTATCGGCTCTGGCGTTAAAGGGGAGTGCGACGGTGATGAGGAAGATGATGGTAAAGATGTATGTGTGCTTCATTTGTCCATTTTCCCTTGTCGATTATTCGTTTTATTACCACTTCTGCTTCATCTGGAATGCAAGTATCTCCGGGAGGTGGCTTAAAAATGAATAGATGCTGTGAGGAGATTTCCAGAGCATCTTTGCATACCCCAGATTTATATGCGGACGGTGGTAGAAGCTGCGTATAAATTCATCATACAGGTTGTCAATCTGCTCCCTCGTCATACCATTAGGCACAAAGACCGTATTGATACAGTTCATCAGCTCCCAGGTCTCATCAAAATCGCCGAATTCGCGGATGGTCTTATAGACCGGCGCCCCCGGAAACGGGGTGAATTTGGTGACATTTATCTCGTCCAGCGGCAGTGACAGGGCATAGTCGATGGTACGGCGGATGGCGGCTTCATCCTCACCGGGGAGACCAACCATAAAGAGCCCCTTGACTCGCATGCCGCTCTTCTTAACCATCATCAGCTTCTGCCCCACATCATCCAATCCATAAAATTTGCGATGTTTTTTGAGAATCTCCGGGTCGCCTGATTCGATGCCGAAGTTGACCTGCCAGCAGCCGGACTCTTTCAACAGTTTAAGAAGTTCGGCATCAACATGCTCCAGTCGTGCGATACAGTTATAACTGACTTTGATCCCCTTTTTCGCCTTCAGTTCGCAGAACTCGGCGATACGCTTCCGGTCAAAGGTGAAGAGGTCATCGTAAAAAAATACATGGCGGATGCCGTAATTTCTGTTCAGCATGGTTACATGCTCCAGAATGTATTCGGGGGAATTGAAGCGAAATCCGCTTGAGAAGACCGACCGGTCGCAGTAGGAGCAGGAGTATGGGCAGCCCCGGCTGGAGATGATGCTGGTGTTGGGTGATTTGGGATAGCTGAAAAGTGGCAGTTTGTAGAGCCTGGGGAAATTCGGCAGTTTGTGATAGGCAGGAAACGGGAGAGTGTCCAGATCCTTGATCAACTTTCGCTGGCCGGAGCTGACCCCCTTGCCGTCAGCATCACGATAAGCGACGCCAGGAATATCCTGCACCGACCCGAACCCGGCCCTGGCCAGCTCCAGCATGCTGTTTTCCCCTTCACCGATCACGAGGTAATCAAGAGCCGGATAGGAGTTCAGCAGCTCGGCACCGATGGTGCAGGCGTGGGCACCGCCAAGAACGGTGACTATATGCGGAGCTTTTTCTTTAAGCCGGGTGGCGATACGGTTTGTCTCAGGAAAAGAGGATGTGGTGCAGGAGAATCCGACGGCACTGCAACCGGAGGCGATTATTTTTGCAACCATCACCTCATGGGATTCACGGCTCGCGTAGGCATCAATGATCTCAACATCAATGCCATGTTTTTCAAGCCACGCAGCGATGCTTAAGAGCCCAAGTGGCGGCATCAGGTTGAAAACAGTCGTTATATCATTCACCCCTTTGATAAAGTTGCTTCCATATGGGTGAAGAAACAGCACCTTCATAGAGTCTCCGGAAATTTTGATCTGTATAGCATGTTTCCCTCAAAAAATCATCTCTGTTCATCGCGTCTTAACTTCTCTAAAAGTGTAAATTTTCAAGTGGTTATTGACTGCATCACTTTAAACATGTATAAATTCCATCTTTTGAATTATCAAGCGGGGTGGCTGTGTTTTTGAATGCCCTTTCCATAGATGTTGAAGATTGGTACCACGTCTGTGGTTTCGAGCATAATCAGACACCTCCACGGAGCAGTTGGCGAGTATCGGTTGCAACAGAGCGCATTCTCAAATTGCTGGATGAATTTGACGCCAGGGCTACCTTTTTTATACTCGGTTCTGTGGCGGAGGCGGAGCCGGAACTCGTAAGGCTTATAGCCGCCGGAGGGCATGAGATCGCCTCCCACGGCTGGTCGCATAGACTGATTCATCAACTGACCCCGGATCAGTTCCGTGATGAGTTGCTGAAAACTGAGGAGGTTCTCCACTTTCAGACCGGTTGCTTCCCGGTCGGTTTCCGGGCGCCTCAGTGGTCGGTATCCGAGCTGACCCCCTGGGTTCATGAGATTCTTGCCGAGCGGGGCTATCTGTATGATTCGAGTTTAACGCCGCTCCCCTTTATAGGTGACCGGAAGGGATTGAGGGTGCCTTTCAGGATTAAAACCGCTGCTGGCAGTCTCTGGGAGTTTCCCCCTCTGGTGACGCCAACATGGTTTGGCAACCTCCCGACCGGCGGCGGCTGGGGATTCAGGTTTTTCCCGACAGCGTTGGTTATAGATACCATCGGACGTTTGAATACTTCGGCGAACCCGGCTCTTTTGTATCTTCATCCGCGTGATGCTGACCCTGATGGTCCAAGACTCGATCTTTCTCCACTGAAGTCCTTCGCCTCATATGGAACCAGAAATGACGCATTGCCGAGGGTGAGGAGACTGCTGGAGCGTTTTCGTTTTACCACACTGAAAGAGCTTGCTGCCGATGACCTACTGCATTCTGATTCCGTCGTTTAATGCCGAAAAGACCCTTGGCGCTGTGCTTGCCGAATGTCTTCAGATTGGTGTTCCGGTTGTTGTGGTAAATGACGGGTCAACGGATAATACTCAAATAGTGGCGGCAGCTCTGCCGGTTGTTATCCTGCGGCACGAGCATAATCTGGGGAAGGGAAGGGCGCTTCGCACCGGTTTTGCCTGGGCTCTTGAGCACGGTTTTGCTGCTGTTGTTACTCTGGATGCAGACGGGCAGCACGATGTGTCGGCTGTGACACGCCTTTATGAATCAGCCGTTGATAACAGCATAGACCTGCTGATAGCGTCCCGACATACCCAGTTCGAATGTATGCAGGGTCTGCGGGCTTTCTGGAACCGTTTTGGTGTCTGGTGCATGAGAAAGCGAACCGGGTTTGAAATTACTGACAGTCAATCCGGTTTCCGCTATTATTCCTCTACTTTGCTCAAATCCGTCACACTCTCTGCAGACGGCTATGATCTTGAGATGGAACTGCTTATGAAGGCGTGGCGAAAAGGGTTCAGAGTTGCTTCACTACCGGTTGCCGCACGGGTTGCCGATGGTCGTTCCACCAGTCATTTTCGCCCGGTGCGCGACACCTGGAACATCTGTAAAATATTTTTACGCTACATGTAGCAGGAGCTTTAGATGATTCAATCTTTAAAAGAATACACCAAGGAAAAGGTTTTGACCTACCTCTTGTCGATGGCGACAAACTCCTCCGATGAGACACTTATCAAGATGACCCATCTGATGGAGATGATTCCAAAGAAGGATTACTACAAACAGCGTATCCGCTGGATCAGGGGGCTGGTGCGCGACAAACATCCAAGCATCGAATTTCCCCGCCGTATTCTGCGCGACCTCCACCCGAACCAGCGTGACAAATGGATCAGCAACCTGGCCATCAATCACCTTTTAAACGGAACAAACAAGCGCAAGGAATGGGCAGATATAAACGGGTTTTATCCGCCATCTACAGTAGTTATAAGCCCAACCATGAAGTGTGACTTGAAGTGTTACGGTTGTTATGCCGGAGATTACGGCAAGTCTCTGGAACTCTCGCTCGATGAGCTTGATTCGATACTGATGCAGATGAAGGAGATGGGGATATATTTTGCAGTCATCTCCGGCGGTGAACCCTTTTACATGTCGGGGATCTTCGATATCTTCAAAAAACATAGCGATATGGCATTTCTGGTCTTCACTCACGGTGGTCTGATCGATGAGGCGATGGTCGAAAAACTGACCGAGGTCGGCAACGTAATGCCATCATTTTCTCTCGAAGGTTATGAGAAAGAGACCGACGACCGGCGAGGAGTCGGTCATTTTAAAAAGGTCATGCATGCCATGGACCTGCTGCGTGAAGGGGGTCTCTCTTTCTGCGGCTCCTTCACCCACTCCAGCAAAAACTCCGAAATCATCACCGATGGCAGGTTTATCGACATGCTGCTGGATAAAGGGGTCTTTGCGATGTGGCTCTTTTCATATGTGCCGGTCGGGAGAAAACCTGAAACAAGCCTTATGCCCTCGCCGGAGCAGCGTGATCATCTGCGCCGGAGCGTCGCCGGATTTCGTGAAAGCAAGCCGATGCTCTTTATCGACTTCTGGAACGACGGGCCGATTGTCTCAGGCTGCCTGGCGGGGGGGAGAAAATACTTCCACATCAACGCCAACGGGGATATAGAGCCATGCGTCTTCTGCCACGTCGCAGTGGACAACATCCGCCGGACAACCCTGCGTGATGCGCTGGCGTCGCCATTTTTCCGCAAGATCAGAGAAAAACAGGGGGAGCATGACAACCTGCTCCGCCCCTGTATGCTGATCGATCATCCCGATGTCGGGAGGGAGATTTTTTCCAGCGAAGGGGCATATCCGACCCATGAGGGAGCCGAAGAGATTTTTACCGGACTGGCTGATAAGATGGATGAATATTCCGGTGCGTACGGAGAAATTGCCGATAATGTCTGGGATACCGAGTTTGCCGATAAACCGGTCAGGCTGAAGAAGACATCCAGTTGATTCCATGTCTCAGCGCTCTTGAACAGGTTATTTCCAGTAATTCATGGCCATCTATAACAGCATAAATCTCTTTTTCATCGGCTTGTTTACGAGGCTGGTACCTCGTTGGTTCTTTCCGCCGCTGGCCTTTATCACAGCGGCTTTTGTGTACTGTCTGACCGGTCGCCAGCGTCGAGGCGCACGTTCGAATCTGCGGGTCATAACCGGGCGCCGCTGGGTCGAACCGCTCATTATGGCATCGTATTACAAGTTTGCCCGGAACTGGTGCGACATCATGCTGATGATGCGCCTCTCAGGGGCGGAGCTTCAGGCGCTGGTGGGGAGAAAGAGCGATTCAAAACCGATGGATGACGCCCTGGCCGCCGGCACAGGCGCAATCCTGGTCTCCCCGCATCTGGGAAACTGGGAGCTGGGTGGCGTGGGACTTGCCGATCTTGGCTATCCGGTTAACGTTCTGACCTTCAGGGAGCCGGATGAGCGCTTTAACAGCGAGCGGGAGCGAATGCGCGCCGAGCGGGGTATCCGTTTCATCTATGTTGATCGCGACGACTCCTCCCCGCTTGCCATAATAGAGGCGGTAAACGCTTTACGGCGTAACGAGGTGCTGGCTATTCTGGGTGATCGGGACGGATCATCGAATACCATCAGGATGAATTTTTTCGGTCGCCCGACCAATATCCCGGCAGGTGCCGCCTATCTCGCCCTCGCCAGCGGAGCGCCGGTGATTCCTGTTTTTGTTGTTTTAGAGCATGGGCGTTACGCAACCATCATGGAGGAGCCAATCTTCTTCAAGGGGGGGCGCAGTGAGCATGCCGACGCCATAAAAACCGGCATGGAGAAGCTGCTGGCGGTTTTTGAACGTTACATAAGGGCATATCCGGACCAGTGGTATAATTATTACGATTTCTGGAAGCAGGAGTAGGGTGTGCCGTGCGCACCTTTGCCGGGGGTGTCGCTGTTTTCCTGGGAACACGGACATCCTGTCCTTTTTGTTTCCATGGGAACACGGACATCCTGTCCGTGGTATTTGTGCCTGCGCTCCAGAACATAACACCATAAAACTAGAGAGGTTTACATGTCCGAAGAACTTATTTTGAAAGTAAAACAGATGATAATCGACAGCTTGCGCATTGAGGGGATGTCGCCGGATGAGATTGATAACGATGCTCCTCTTTTTGGCGAGGGGCTTGGTCTTGATTCGATCGATGCCCTGCAGCTTGTTGTTGCTATGGAAAAAGAGTTTGGGACGGTTGTTCCTGATGCCGCGACAGGCTCCAAAGTATTCGCCTCTGTCCGCAGCATGACCGCGTTCATCTCTGAAAATCAAAAATAATCACTCATAACAGACCTGTGAAATCAACTGCTGCTACAGGCACTCTGGAATGACAAGACGACCGCGACTGCTGCTCGTGTATCCATCCACCCACAAACTGGGGTGGGTGCGGCGTTTTCAACTCCCCTCACTCTCTTTAAAGCTGGTGGCGGCGGCGACTCCACCCGAATGGGAGATCGTTCTGGCTGACGAGCTGCACGAAGAGATCCCCTTTGATGGGGAGTTTGACGCTGTCGGTATAACAGCTATGACCCATCAGGCGGTCAGAGCCTATCAGGTGGCTGACAGGTTCCGTTTGCGAGGTGTACCTGTTGTTATCGGCGGGATGCACGCAACTGTGCTGCCGGATGAAGCGCTCCTGCATGCCGATTCGGTTGTTATCGGAGAGGCGGAGCCGGTCTGGGCTCGTTTACTTGGCGATCTGATGGGAGGAAACCTGTCGCCTCGCTACTGCTCTACGCCAGAGGGGGAAACTCTGGTTATCCCGTGGGCGCGTCGGGATATTCTTGCCGGGAAAAAATATCTGACCACCCAGACTCTTCAAGCCAGCCGTGGCTGCCCCTACGACTGCCCCTTCTGCACAGTAACCCCATATTTCGGCAAATCATTTCGGTACCGCGACCCGGAGGACATCCTGGCGGAGATGAGGACATTCGACAAAAAACTTACGGTTATCCTGGATGACAACATTCTGGGGGATCCTGTGCGGGCAAGGCCGATTCTGAAGGGGATGGCGGGGCTTGGATTACGTTGGGGGGGACAGGCAAATCTTCGCTTTGCAGAAGATCCGGAGCTGGTACGGTTGCTGGCTGATTCAGGATGCATCGGAATCTTTGTCGGACTTGAGTCTGTTGCCGGTGCGCAGGCCAACCACCCCAAGGCCGGCAGTCGTTATTCCCATGCCGACCTTATAAAGCGTGTCAGGGATGCCGGGATCGTTCTGGAGGCGTCGATGATTTTTGGTTTTGACGATCATGATGAGGGGGTTTTTGAAACAACGATCCGCTATCTTGAGGCGTGTCGTCCAAGTATTCCGACCCTGCACGTCCTCACCCCCTATCCGGGAACCGCCCTGTACCACCAGTTTGACGGGGAGGGGAGGCTACTTCACAAGGATTGGCAGCGCTATGATCATAATCAGGTTGTTTTCCGCCCCAGGCTGATGAGCCCGGAACGGCTC
>Ga0194060_10000582_pt1 | contig 26712 bp, 34 predicted proteins | sample SepL225m_MetaG_FD_163427 | JGI IMG/M metagenome (GOLD analysis project Ga0194060, IMG submission 163427) | Anoxic zone freshwater microbial communities from boreal shield lake in IISD Experimental Lakes Area, Ontario, Canada - Sep2016-L222-5m | ecosystem: Environmental > Aquatic > Freshwater >... | reverse complement strand
TTTTGGCGTAGTTTTGTACGACCTCTAAGAATTTCTCCAAATAAAGATAGGTCCAAAAAAGTAAATTAACCATTTTGTAATTGGTTTAAACACAATAGAATATTTCTATTGGGTCTAATCTATTTTCAAAAAATGAACTAATAATATAGTATGGCAAAGTATGTATTTGTAACGGGCGGTGTAACGAGTAGTTTAGGTAAGGGCATCATTGCCGCTTCTTTGGCAAAATTATTGCAAGCAAGAGGCTTCACTACCACGATACAAAAATTTGATCCCTATATTAATGTGGATCCAGGTACTTTGAACCCCTACGAGCATGGAGAGTGTTATGTAACTGAAGATGGTGCAGAAACCGATTTAGATTTAGGGCACTATGAGCGTTTTTTAAGCACACCTACTTCACAAGCAAATAATGTAACTACTGGAAGAATTTATCAAACAGTTATTAATAAAGAAAGAGCAGGCGAATTTTTAGGCAAAACAGTTCAAGTTGTACCGCATATTACCGATGAGATTAAGCGTCGTATGTTATTGTTGGGCCAGGATGGTAAGTTTGATATTGTGATTACTGAAATTGGTGGAACAGTAGGTGATATTGAGAGTACTCCTTTTATTGAAACCGTTCGTCAAATTCAATGGGAATTACCTGAAGAAGATGTGATGGTGGTGCATTTAACTTTGATTCCTTATTTAAGTGCTGCAAAAGAATTAAAAACAAAACCTACTCAACATAGTGTGAGAATGTTAAGTGAGACAGGGGTACATCCCGATGTAATTGTTTGTAGAACAGAACATCCTTTAAATGATGATATTAAAAGAAAAATTGCTTTATTCTGTAATGTAAAAGCAGGTAATGTGATTGAATCATTGGATGCGAGTACTATTTACGAAGTGCCTTTGATGATGCAAAAAGAACAATTGGATTTAATTGTACTTAAGAAATTAAATATTCAAAATTTCAAGGAGCCAGATTTAAAAAAGTGGAATGTATTTTTAGATAAATTGAAACATCCTAAAAGCACAGTGAATATTGGGCTAATTGGAAAATATATAGAGCTACAAGATGCTTATAAATCTATCTTAGAAAGTTTTATACACGCTGGTGCTATGAACGAGGTGAAAGTAAATGTAGTGAATGTGCACAGTGAAAATATTATTGAAGCGAATGTAAATAAGCAATTAGAAGGTTTAGATGGTTTATTAGTAGCGCCAGGTTTTGGTAATAGAGGAATTGAAGGAAAAATTGTAGCAGTAAAATATGCTAGAGAAAATAATTTACCCTTCTTTGGTATTTGCTTAGGCATGCAAATGGCCGTGATTGAATTTGCGCGTAATATTTTACATTTAAAAGGTGCGCACTCGGTAGAAATGGATGCGAATACAGAACATCCGGTAATTGATATGATGGAAGATCAAAAAAGAATTACCATGAAAGGTGGAACCATGCGTTTAGGTTCTTATCCTTGTACTATTACTAAAGATACATTAGCTTATAAAATATACGGCAGTACGAATATTAATGAAAGACATAGACACCGTTATGAATTTAATAACACCTTCTTGAAATTATTCCAAGAAAACGGAATGGTCACTAGTGGGGTGAACCCAGAATTAGGCCTTGTAGAAATTGTAGAATTGCCTAATCATCCTTTCTTTATTGGGGTTCAATATCATCCTGAATTAAAAAGTACAGTAGAACATCCAGCCCCTTTATTTGTGCATTTTATTGCAGCGGCCAAACTGCAGGCAGCAAAAAAAGCGTAGTTAGTTTTTGTTTGTTTTAGTTTGTCATGTTGCTAACATTTGTTAGCTTTATAGCATGAATAATATACGTATCCTAACTTCCACCAGTTTATTTGATGGGCATGACGCTTCTATAAATATCATGCGTCGTGTGCTCCAAGAAAAGGGAGCAGAGATTATTCATTTTGGACATAATCGTTCCGCTAGAGAAATTGTAGCCGCTGCTATTGAAGAAGATGTACAAGGTATTGCCATTACTTCTTATCAAGGAGGGCATATTGAATTTTTCACCTACGTAAGAAAATTATTAAATGATGCCGGCTATGGGCATATTAAAATTGTAGGCGGTGGCGGTGGAACTATTTTACCTAAAGAAGCCGCTCAATTAGAAAAAATTGGTATCTCTAAAATTTATTTACCAGAAGATGGTTTGAAGTTAGGTATTGAGGGCATGATTGAAGAAGTGATTCAATTTTGTAATTATACATTGAAAGATTTTCCTTCAAAGAAATTACCCAAATTATCTGTTCCTAAAAAAATTGATCCGCGTTATGTAAGCAGAGCTATAACGCTATTACAAAATAATCCTACAAAAACTAGTAACTCAAATAATGCTAGTTCAAAAAAGACTACTCAAAAAATAAATTCTAAAAAAGCAAAGCAAAATATTCCCATCATTGGGCTTACGGGAACGGGTGGGGCAGGCAAGTCCACTGTTTGTGATAGGTTGGTGCAATATTTTTTATTAGCGAACCCTACTAAAACCATTGCTATTGTTTCAGTAGACCCTAGTAAAAGAAAAACAGGTGGTGCATTATTGGGTGACCGAATTAGAATGAATGCCATAGATCATCCTAATGTATTTATGCGTTCTTTAGCCACTAGGTCTGATAAAAATACCATTGCAAGTTCTATGGATGGTGTAATTGCACTTTTAATAGAGGCAGGCTATGATGCTATTATTATAGAGACAGCAGGGGTGGGCCAGAACGACGCCACCATTGTAGATTATGTAAGTATTCCAATTTATGTGATGACGCCAGAATTTGGTGCGCCTACTCAATTAGAGAAAATTAATATGATTGATTATGCAAAATTAATTGCCATTAATAAATTCGATAGAGCAGGTGGTCTAGATGCAGTAAGAGATGTGCGTAAACAATATCGTCGCTCTCATCATATTTGGGCCGATGAAAAAAATGCCCTTCCTGTTTTTGGTACCATTGCTTCTCATTTCAACGACCCTGGTATGCAAGCCATGTACAATGCAATGGCAGCAATAGTTTTTCAAACACATACCATACAATTGAACCCATTGCCATGGGACCCCCACTATAATGAAAATGTAGTAACTGCACCCACCATTCCAAATAAAAGAACTCAATATTTAGGAGAAATTGTATCTGCTATTCAAAAAAATAATCAATGGATAGAAGAACAAAAGAATATTGCTTCTAAATGGTATTGCTTTCAAGAAGTTTTAAAAGAACCTAGTTTAAAAGACGATAAAAAAATTCTAAAGGCGAACCAACTTATTGAAGAGGGTATTGACAAAGAAGTAAAACAATTAATAATAGATTGGCCTGCAAAAAGTAAATCTTATAAAGAAGCATTTATAGAAATAGATCATAAAGGGAAAAAAACCAAGCAGTCTATTCGTTTTGAAACTCCTTCTGGAACCCTTATTCAAAAAATTCAAGTACCCAGTTTTAAAGACTGGGGCGATATAGCGCATTGGCATTTGAAAGAAAACTTGCCGGGTTATTTTCCATATACAGCCGGCGTTTTTAAATGGAAACAAAACAATGAAGACCCTACTAGAATGTTTGCTGGCGAAGGTTGTCCTGAAAGAACCAATGCAAGATTTCATTTTTTAAGTAAAGGACAAAATTCAGTTCGTCTCTCCACTGCATTTGATAGTGTGACTTTATATGGACATGATCCTGAAAAAAGATTAGATGTATATGGTAAGATAGGTAATGCAGGAGTGAATGTGGCAAGCATTGACGATGCAAAAAAATTATATAGTGGCATTGATTTAAATAGTCCAAGCACTTCTGTGAGTATGACTATTAATGGCCCTGCACCCATACTGATGGCGCAATTTTTTAATACAGCCATAGACCAAGCCTGCGAAAAATATATTACAGCTAATAAATTATGGCCTGCTGTAAGAAAGAAAATAAAGCTCTTATTGAATGGGGCCATTCCTCCTGAATATTTCAATGTAAACAAATCATTAAATTTTAAGGACTGGCATAACGGCCTAGGCCTTCAATTATTAGGGGTTTCAGGAGATCAAGTTTTGGAGCCTGCTGTATATAATAAAATAAAACAGGAGGTATTAAGTAGTGTAAGAGGAACTTTGCAAGCCGATATTTTAAAAGAAGACCAAGCCCAAAATACTTGTATTTTTTCTACCGATTTTGCTTTAAAAATGATGGGTGATGTGCAAGCTTATTTTGCAGAAAATAAAGTCAAACATTTTTATAGTATTTCTATTTCAGGTTATCATATTGCAGAAGCGGGAGCCAATCCCATTACACAGTTAGCTTTTACTTTAGCCAATGGCTTTACCTATGTTGAATATTTTATGAATAGAGGTATTGCCATAGACGATTTCACTGCGAATCTTAGTTTTTTCTTTAGCAATGGAATGGATCCGGAATATGCAGTCATTGGTAGAGTAGCTAGAAGAATTTGGGCCAATGCCATGAAACATAAATACCATGCCAATGAGCGTTCTCAAAAATTAAAATACCATATTCAAACTAGTGGTAGAAGTTTGCATGCACAGGAAATAGACTTTAATGACATAAGAACCACCCTGCAGGCCTTGTATGCTATATACGACCAATGTAATAGTTTACATACCAATGCTTATGATGAAGCCATTACCACACCTACTGAAGAAAGTGTAAGAAGAGCTTTAGCCATTCAATTAATTATTAATAAAGAATTAGGTACGACCAAGGTGGAGAATTTTCAACAAGGCAGTTTTTTAATTACGGAGCTAACCGACTTAGTGGAAGAAGCAGTGATGCAAGAATTTGAAAGAATAAATAATAGAGGAGGTGTATTGGGTGCGATGGAAAGAATGTATCAACGCACAAAAATTCAAGAAGAAAGCATGCTCTATGAAACTAAAAAGCATGATGGTGAAATTCCTATTATTGGGGTGAATAGTTTTGTACATCCTAGTCAAAAAAATAATGCCGACACACAGGCCATTTTTAGATCTTCTTCTATAGAACAAAATAAGCAAATTGAAAACCTAGCTAGGTTCAAAAAAAGAAACCAATTAGTGAGTGCCCAATATCTTAAAAAGCTCCAAAAAGCAGCCTTGCAGAATGACAATATATTCTCCATTTTAATGGAAGCGGTCAAATACTGCAGTTTAGGGGAAATTTCCAATGCCCTTTACCAGGTAGGGGGTAAATACAGCCGAAATTTGTAAAAAAACGATACCTTTGCCCCTCGTTAATTACGATTAAATTCTGCGTATGAATACTGATAAAAATACAGTCATTGGTTTTGTATTATTGGCCGGTTTGTTTTTTATGTACTTCTGGTACACGAACAAGCAACAAACTGAAATAGCTACTTATAAAAAGCATTTCGAAGATTCTGTAGCAATGGTGAAAGCAACTGCCGATAAAGCCGCAGCTTTACAAAATCCTGTAAAATTAGATTCAACTACTGGCGCTATTGTAAATAATATAGATACTGTAAAAGAAGAGTTCAGTTATTTAGAGAATGAACTAGTGAAAGTGAAGTTTAGCAACAAAGGAGGTCAGGTTGCAGAAGTGACGCTTAAAAAATATTCGAATTATAAAAAGGAATTGGTAAAATTGGGAGATAGCAGCTCTTTAAATTATCCTATTAATATTGGAGATAATAAAGTGCTTCAAGTCAATCATATTTTATTTCCTACAAAAACCATCACTGCTGGTGAAAATGGTGCTCAAAAAATTGAGTATGCCTATACTACACCTGCTGGTAAAACTATTCGTCACCAGTTTACATTGGAAGCGAATAAATATAATGTGGATTGGAATATTCAATTAGAAGGCACCGATCAGTTATTAACGAATCAACAGCTAAATATAATTTGGGATGTACATTCTTATCAACAAGAGCGTACTTCCGTATATGAGCGTCAAATGTCCAATATTTGTTTTTCTGAAGGAGGGGCTTTTGATTATATCTCAAGCAAAACTACCAAGGCTTTTGAAAAACCTATACAATGGGTAGGTTTGGTGCAACAATTCTTTTCTACTACTTTAATAGCTAAAGAAGGGTTTTCAACAGGTAATTTAAATTGGCAAAGAAAAACAGATAGCAGTCATAATTTAGCCGCACTTCAAACACAGTTACAAACTAAAGTAGCTAGTACAAATGCTACTATTGCCTTATCTCTTTACTATGGACCTAATGATTTTCGTATACTAAAAACGCAAGCTCCTGAAATGGAGAAAATTGTAAACTTGGGTAGAGACTTATACTCTTTTGTACGTCCTATTAATAAGTATATCTTAATGCCTGTATTTGATTTCTTCGCAGGCTTCATTAAAAACTTCGGTTGGGTTATTTTCTTATTAACCATTTTCATTAGAGTGGTTACTTCTCCGCTTACTTATTCAAGTTATTTAAGCAGTGCTAAAATGAAAGTATTGAAGCCTGAATTAGATGAGATTAAGAAAAAATTAGGCGACGACCAACAAGGTTTTGCGATGGAGCAAATGAAATTATTTAGAGAAGCAGGTGTAAACCCATTAGGCGGTTGTATCCCTGCATTATTACAAATTCCTATCTTCTTTGCTTTGTATAGTTTCTTTAATTCAAATATTACCTTAAGAGGACAATCGTTCTTATGGAGTCATGATTTATCTAGCTATGATTCTATTGCAACACTTCCTTTTACTATACCTAGTTTTGGAAACCACATTAGTTTATTTACACTTACTGCAGTTATTACTAGTTTATTAATGTCTGTGTATAATATGGCCATGACACCTACGCAAGACAATCCTGCCTTAAAGTACATGCCTTATATTTTCCCATTCGTATTACTATTTATATTTAATGGTCTGCCTTCTGCCTTAACTTGGTACTATACTGTTTCTAACGTAATTACTTTACTTATGCAGTTAGTCATTCAGAAATTTATTATTAACCATGATAAAATTTTAGCAGGCATTGAAGTGAAACGTAAAACGCCTAAAAAGAAAAGTAATTGGCAGTCTAAGTATGAACAAATGATGGAAGCACAAAAGAAAGTGCAAACCTTAAAAGACAAGACAAAAAAATAATTTAAATCCCCCAATACCCCCTGAAGTTTAGAATTACCCCCCTAATTATAAGCCTCTTCTTGATGACGGCTACTCTGCGTGCTCAAAATAAGCAAGTAGGAGAGTGCGCCTTGCAATTTCAAATTAGCCAAGCACAAAAAAATGGAACTAGTACTTTAATTGGTAGTAAAGAGGTTTTTGTAAAAGGAAATCAGTGCAAGACTACTTTGACCACTCCGCAGTTAGTACAATCATTTATTTTTAATACCCAATTAGATAAAGCCTTTATTTTGAAAGATATTGGGCAGAGCCATTTTCTACAAACAATTGGTTACCCACCAGTGACCAAATTGACAATACTTTCAACAGAACAAATTCCTTCCGATTCTTTAATCATTAAGTTGGGATACCCTTGTAAGTTAATGCAGCTAAAATGCAGTGACGGATCGGTCTATGCTATTGAATATACAGAAGACCTAAGTTTAACAGTGAATGAATTTGAATGGGTATTTAAAGATATTCCTGGTTTGGTTTTATCTTATACTATTACCAAAGCGAATGGACTTAGTTTTAAATATGAAGCCACTAAAATAGATTTAAGCCCTTTGTCCTTAAGTATATTTAGCGTCAACAAAGATATTTATCAAGCTATAGATGAGAAATAAAGACCTTCCTCTAGGTGTTGAATGAATACAGTAAAATCAAAATAGATTTTAATAAAAATAAACGGGTATAGGAATTAGTAAGTTAGAAAGCCTTTAAAAAATTAAGGCTGAACTGCAGTAGGTGTTTTGAACTTAGACAAAACTACTTTATAGCGATAAGGAATTACATAAGTAATATTGCCCTTATTGTATTTAAGATAGTTGCTATTATTTACAGAGCCATTCATATTAACAGAAGCCACTCCTTTAAATTCTAAACTAGATTTTAAAGTGTAGAAAGTAGCTGTTTTATGTGTAAGATTTCCAATGTTCTTAAGGCTGTACTTCTCTACCATTTTTTTTGATTCGGTACTACCATTTACAATAGTAGAAGCATAACTGCTAGCAGAGATGAACAACAACGAGCTTAAGCAAGTGCTAATGAATATGTTTTTTATAGTACGCATGATCAATTCAAAGGTAAGTATTTTACAATTTCGCCCGCAAATTTATTTTTAACCTATTTCTGGGGCTATGTGAAGAACAAATTATTGATAATTAACATGTTAATTGTATATTTATTTAAAGCAAGGGTAATCAGGGTTTAATTTTTAAATTATTGATAATCAATGCTTTATTCCTAACCCATTAATGAAAAAGCCATGTTCGATAACCATCGTGACGAGGAGGGCGGAGATATTCATGAGTTGATGCAAAGGTACCAGAACCTAAAACTAGGTCGGACCAACTCCTATATTGAAGAAGATGACTTTGAAAGGATCATCGAGCATCTTGATGAGAAGGATGAAATAGGGGAAGCTATTGAAGCGGCCAATATTGCCCTGAATCAATATCCTTCTTCTGCTTTACTCATGATTAAGAAGGCCGATTTATTATTAGCCACTCGAAAATACAAAGAGGCTTTACATTTATTAGATACGGCTGCCTTATATGATCATAAGGATATGAATTTATTCATATTAAAAACAGATGCTTACTTAGCATTGGACCAGCCAGAGAAAGCCATTGTATTATTACAAGAGGCATTGCATTTATTTGAAGGACCAGATAGAACCGAAGTTTTATTCGAACTAGCCGATGTATATGATGACCACGAAGCCTTTGATAAAGTGTTTGATTGCTTGCAATTAATTTTAGAAGAAGATCCTACCAATGAAGAGGCCTTGTATAAAATTTGTTTCTGGACCGACTTTACTGGAAGAAATGAAGAAAGTATAAAATTGCATCAACGCATTATTGATGAACAACCCTATAATGCTTTGGCTTGGTTTAATTTAGCAGCCGCTTACCAAGGTATTAAATTACATGAGAAAGCAATTGATGCTTATCAGTATGCCATTGTGATTGACGAAAAATTTGATTACGCTTATCGTAATATGGGCGATGCCTTTTTACGCATTCGAAAATATAGAGAAGCTATTGAAGCATTAGAAAAGGTTTTAGAATTATCAAGACCAGAGGATGTTATTTATGAAGCCATTGGCCACTGTTATCATAGAATGAAAAATTTTGCACAAGCAAGGTTTCATTATAAAAAAGCAGTACACTTAAATCCCGATGATAGCAGGCTCTATCAAAAAATTGCAGGTACTTATATGCAAGAAGAGCATTGGGAATTAGCCATTAAGCAACTAGAACATGCTTTAAGAATACATAAGCACATTAATGAGTACTATATTTTAATGGGTGAGTGTTATTTACATTTATTACAGTTTAAAGAAGCGGCACAATTTTTTGGAACAGTAGTCAAAAACAAACCTAAGCAAATTGCTGGTTGGGAATACTTAATTAAATGTTTAGTGGCCAATGAGCAATTAGACGCAGCCTTGGAGCAAACCGAACTAGCCTATATGTCTACACAGGGAAAGGTAATTTTCATATTTTATCGTAGTGCTATTTTGTTTATGATGGGTAAGTCTGCAGAAGGTTTATTACAATTAGAGATGGCCTTGTCTAAATCATCTAAACTATTAAAAAAGTTTACCAAATTCTATCCTGAAATTGTGCATGATCCCAAAGTGGCGGAATTAATTGGACAATTTAAGAAGGGAAAAAAATCTTAATCAATTTAAGTTATCTTTGCGCCAATAATAAAATGAAAAAACACCCTAATGAATTTTAATCTGACTCAAATACCTGAAAGAACTGCCAAACCTAGAAAAAGTGGACTTACCATGGTTATGGATAAGGGACTGAGTTTTGGAGAAGCTGAAAATTTTCTAAGTGTAGCAGGTGTTCATACCGATATGATTAAATTAGGCTTTGGTACTTCTTTTGTAACACCTAATTTGAGACAAAAAATTGAATTATATCAGGCGGCAGGTATTCCAGTGTATTTCGGCGGTACTTTATTTGAAGCCTTTGTGATTAGAAACCAGTTCGAGGATTATATTGCTATGTGCAAAGATTATAAAATTGATTTAATAGAAGTGAGTGATGGTTCTATTACCATTCCGCATTCAGAAAAATGTGGTTATATAGAAAAAATTTCAAAATTTGCTACTGTACTTAGTGAAGTAGGTAGTAAGGATGCTGCACATATTATTCCGCCCTATCAATGGATTGAATTAATGAGTGCAGAATTAAAAGCCGGTTCTACTTATGTGATTGCGGAAGCAAGAGAAGCGGGTAATGTAGGAATTTACAGAGGCAGTGGGGAAGTGCGTGAAGGTTTGGTGCAAGAAATTCTAACCAAAATTCCGGCGGAAAAAATTTTATGGGAAGCGCCGCAAAAAGCGCAACAACTTTATTTCTTAGAACTAGTAGGATGCAATGTGAATTTAGGAAATATTGCACCCACTGAAGTCATTCCTTTAGAAACAATGCGTATAGGACTTCGAGGCGATACTTTTGATTTATACTTAAATAAATAATTTTGCGACAGTTTGGATTAATTGGATATCCTTTATCCCATTCTTTTTCACAGAAATTTTTTACAGAAAAGTTTCTGCAGGAAAATATTGTCAATGCGAACTATGCTAATTTCCCTATACCATCTATTGAATCCTTTGCTGCTTTGTGGAAAGAAAATTCAAATCTAGAAGGCTTGAATGTGACCATTCCTTATAAAAAAGAAGTCATCCCTTTTTTACAACATAGTAGTGCTGTAGTGCAAGAAATTCATGCTTGTAATTGCATTCGAAAATTCAATAATGAGTTATACGGATACAATACCGATGTAATTGGTTTTGAAAAATCTTTACTTCCTTTTTTAGAACCCCATCATACGCATGCACTCATTCTTGGAACTGGAGGTGCAGCAGCAGCCGTGCAGTGGGTACTTCAAAAATTAAATATTCAGTTTCAGTTGGTTTCAAGAAAGGGAAATGCTATTGATGGAAATACACTTGAAGAAAATACTCTTGAAAAGAATGCTGAAATGAAATCGAGTATAAGCTATGAGCAATTAAATAAATCATTAGTAGAATCGCATACACTTATTATAAATACAAGCCCTGTTGGTATGTTTCCAAATGTGAATGAAGCCCCACCCATTACTTATGAGGGTATAACGGCTCAGCATCATTTATATGATTTAGTGTATAATCCAACAGAGACTTTATTTATGAAAAACGGTTTAGAAAAAGGAGCCACTGTTCAAAATGGATTAGCCATGCTGCATATACAAGCAGAAGAGTCTTGGGCTATATGGAATGCAAAAATGTAAATAATTGAGTGACGGCTTTTTGTCTATGGCTAAATATATTTTTTTCCTCCATGGTCATTTCAGCAAAACTTTTACTAGCACCTTCGGGAATAAAAATGGGATCATAACCAAAGCCCTCTGCTCCATGCATGGTTTCTGCAATTGTTCCTTTGCAAATACCTTCAAAATAAAAAACTTCTTTATTCCATAGTAAACAAATCACTGTTCTAAATTGTGCTTTGCGATTGGTAGAACCTTTTAATTTTTCTAATACTTTATCAATATTGGCTTGAAAATTTCTATCTCCACCTGCATACCTTGCACTTTTCACACCTGGCTCTCCATTCAATGCTTCAATTTCTAATCCTGTATCCTCACTAAAACAATTTTGCTTCGTGATGTTTTCTATGGTAATGGCTTTCTCGTAAGCATTCTCTTGCAAGCTGTCGTGAGGCTCGGGAATATCAATGTCAATGCCTGCTTCTTGTAAAGTAATAATGGTGAAGTCGCTCCCTACTAAGGATTGAATTTCTTTTATTTTATGTTCGTTATTGGTAGCAAAAATGATAGTGTGCATGCAAGCTTATTATAATTGAAATATTTGTTTGAGCACGGTCCATAGTTTTCCTTTTTCTTTTTTCGCATCGGCACTTGTTCCTTGCATAGTAGATAATGCTGCACTAAATAATAAATTGGCTTCACCAAGTGGCGTTGTTTTATATAAGGTAGTGGGTAATTTAATTTTTAAGGCCTTGCTATCAATATCAAATGCAATCACTAATAAGGAAGGAAGTTTAGTCAGCATTTCATGCAAACTTGCTTTTTGATTACCTAAATTAATAAGTGCAATGTCTGCAATGGTAAGACGGCAAGCGTTTAAGATGGAAGTCAGTAAAATAAAATCGGTCTCATTTAAATACACCGAGGCGGGGTCATTTACTACTACCAATATTTTTTTATGATGGTCTCCTAAGTATTTAATAGGGCTAGCCATCTCTGTTTCATCAGTGATCGTTGCCTGCTCTTTACCCGGCAACTTATTTTCAGCAATTATAGCAGGCTTTATTTCCTTTTCAGGCAGGACCAAACTATCTTTGTATAAAGAAACTAAGACGGCAGGAGGTAATATTGTTTTTTCTACTTTCATGAAGTTGGAAAATTAATTGAAAAGACGCAGATTGAAAAATAACAGTTGTAAGTTTTCCTCTTTTTTCGTTTCTTTGTAATTCGAATTCACCCTTTATAATTATCTACCATGGCGCATCCAATCATTCCTGTAACCAAGACAACCAACCCTCGTTTGCCTCATTTTAAAATGGAGACATTGCAGTTTGGAAAACATTTTACCGACCATATGCTAATGGCCGATTATATAGATGGTGAGTGGAAGAATGTGGTGATTAAGCCTTATGCTCCTTTTGAAGTAGATCCTGCTTCTGCAGTATTGCATTATGGTCAAACTATTTTCGAAGGAATCAAAGCCTATAAGAATAGTAAAGACGAAGTAGTTATTTTTAGACCCGATCAAAATTTTATTCGTTTTAATGTTTCTGCAGATAGAATGCAAATGCCTGCAGTACCTGAATGGTTATTTATGGAAGGCATGAAACAATTAATTGCTATAGATAAAGGTTGGATTCCAAGTTTGCCAGATCATTCATTATATATAAGACCCTTCATGATTGCCACCGATCCTTTTTTAGGAGTGCGTCCATCAACTACTTATAAGTTCATGATTTTATTAGGCCCTTCTGGACCTTATTTTTCTGCACCTATGAAAATTGTTATTGAAGAAAAGTATACGCGTGCAACACCGGGTGGTGTTGGTTATGCAAAGAATGGTGGAAATTACGGAGGTAGTTTATATCCAGTGGAGTTAGCGAAAAAAAGAGGATTTGATCAAATACTTTGGACCGATGCATCTGAACATAAATATGTAGAAGAAGTTGGAGTGATGAATGTAATGTTTGTCATTGATGGAAAAGTAATTACCCCAAGTTTAGAAAGAGGAACCGTATTAAAAGGAGTCACCAGAGATAGTGCTATTATATTATTAAGAGATATGGGTTATGTAGTGGAAGAAAGAAATTTATCGGTGGATGAAATTGTGGAGGCGCATAAAAAAGGACTATTACAAGAAGTTTTTGGAGTGGGTACCGCTGCCGTGGTTTCATTTATCATCAACTTAACTTATCAAAACTATTCAATGGATTTTGATTTAGATAAGTTGAAAGTAGCGCCTTCTTTGAAGCAACATTTAAACGATATAAGAGTAGGCAATATTCCTGATAAACATAATTGGTTAGAAAAACTTCTTTCTTAGTAGTTAAATAACTGAAAATCAAGCTATTTTAATTGAATTATTGGCTCAATTGCTGCCAAAAGGGGGCATTTGGGGTATTTTTTTAAAATTAGCGAATAAACATTTTGGTATTTGGGCTACAGCCATTACCTTTGCCGTCCGAATTTTTTATAAACCGAAATTGAAAAAAACAGCAGAATAAATGCCTACTATTCAACAATTAGTGAGAAAAGGCCGTGAGATCATCAGGGCTAAAAGTAAATCAAGAGCATTGGACGCATGTCCTCAGCGTCGTGGCGTTTGTACTAGAGTGTATACAACTACACCTAAAAAACCAAACTCTGCGTTACGTAAAGTGGCTAAAGTGCGTTTGACAAATAAAATTGAAGTTATCGCGTACATTCCAGGAGAAGGGCACAACTTACAAGAGCACAGTATCGTTTTAATACGTGGTGGTCGTGTAAAGGATTTACCAGGGGTACGTTATCATATTGTACGTGGAAGCCTTGATACTGCTGGTGTTAAAGACCGTAAGCAGTCTCGTAGTAAATACGGTACAAAGAAAGAAAAAGCAAAGAAATAATTAAAAGAATTAATTTAATAAGTAACCACTAACTCATATTCGACATGCGTAAAGCACAACCTAAAAAAATTCCTCTAGCACCAGATCCTCGTTTCAACGATGTGCAAGTAACTCGTTTTATCAATAACGTAATGTTAGATGGTAAAAAGACTACAGCTTATAAAATATTTTATGATGCACTAGATAAAGTAAGCAAGTTCACAGGTGAAGATGGATATGAAATGTGGAAAAGAGCAGTGGTGAATATTACACCTGCTGTAGAAGTACGTAGCCGTCGTATTGGTGGTGCTACTTTCCAAATTCCTGCAGAAGTTCGTGCCGATCGTAAAATTTCTTTAAGCATGAAGTGGTTAGTACGTTATAGCCGTGAAAGAAACGGTAAAACAATGGCTGATAAATTAGCAAACGAAATAATCGCAGCTACAAAGGGTGAAGGTGGTGCTTTCAAGAAAAAAGAAGATACACACCGTATGGCTGAGGCGAACAAAGCGTTCTCTCACTTTAAGATGTAATTTTAAATATATTACTGGCTTTTTAGCCTTTAAAAATAGACTAAACCTCTCTGTATCAACAGGGAGGTTTTTTTGTTGGAAAAAAAAGCCGAGAATCAGCCTTTCAATTACTAATATCGTTAACTTTGCGCCTCGGAAAATAGGACCATTTAAAATAAAAAATAACCCTTTTATGGCTGACTTGAAACTACAAAGAAACTTTGGAATTGCTGCGCACATTGATGCGGGTAAAACAACTACGACTGAACGTATCTTACGTTATACTGGTATGATCCACAAAATAGGAGAGGTGCATGATGGTGCCGCTACTACTGACTGGATGGAACAAGAAAAAGAAAGAGGTATTACTATTACTTCTGCAGCAGTAAGTTGCCAATGGCAGTTCCCAACTACATTGGGTAAAAAAGATGATAGAACAAAAGATTATTATTTCAATATCATTGATACTCCAGGTCACGTGGATTTTACCGTAGAGGTAGAACGTTCTATGCGTGTATTGGATGGTTTGATTGCTTTGTTTTCTGCAGTAGATGGTGTAGAGCCTCAATCAGAAACAGTATGGCGTCAAGCGAATCGTTATAAAGTTCCTCGTATTGGATTCGTAAACAAAATGGATCGTGCGGGTGCCGACTTCTTAATGGTGGTTACACAAGTAAGAGAAATGTTAGGTGCGAAAGCCGTTCCATTACAATTACCTATCGGTGCAGAAGATCATTTCACTGGTGTAGTTGACTTAATCAGAATGAAAGCAATTATTTGGGATGATGCTACAGAAGGTATGACTTATGTAGAAAATCCTATTCCTGATGATATGAAAGAAGATGTGGATTATTGGAGAGCTCAATTAATTGAAGCCGTTGCAGAATACGACGACAAATTAATGGAGAAGTTTTTCGAAAATCCAGATTCTATTTCTGAAGAAGAAGTACATGAAGCCATTCGTAAAGCAACAATCGATTTAAGTATTGTTCCAATGATGTGCGGATCATCTTTCAAAAATAAAGGTGTACAAACAGCACTAGATGCAGTTTGTCGTTACCTGCCTTCACCAGTAGATGTAGATGATACTGAAGGAACAGATCCAGATACAGGAGAAAAAGTTTACCGTAAACCAAATGCAAAAGAACCATTTGCTGCATTGGCATTTAAAATCATGACCGATCCTTTCGTAGGACGTTTAGCGTTCTTCAGATGTTATTCCGGTCATTTAGATGCAGGTTCTTATGTTAAGAATATGCGTAGCGGAAAGAACGAGCGTATTTCTCGTATCATGAAAATGTTTGCGAACAAACAAAACCCAATCGATTTTATCGAAGCAGGTGATATCGCAGCAGCTGTTGGATTTAAAGAAATTAAAACTGGAGATACTTTATGTGATGAGAATCATCCAATTGTATTGGAGAATATGTTTATTCCAGAACCCGTTATCTCTGTAGCAGTTGAGCCTAAGACACAAGCTGACGTTGATAAAATGGGTATGGCCATTGCTAAATTAGTAGAGGAAGATCCTACATTACGTGTGAAGACTGACGAAGATACTGGTCAAACAATTTTATCTGGAATGGGTGAATTACACTTAGAGATTATCGTTGATCGTATGCGTCGTGAATTTAAAGTAGAGATTAACCAAGGTAATCCTCAGGTAGCCTACAAAGAAGCATTTGGTAAAATGATCGAACACCGTGAAGTCTTGAAAAAGCAATCGGGTGGTCGTGGTAAATTTGCCGATATCGAATTTGAAATTGGACCTGCAGATGTAGAATGGTTGACAGAAAATAAAGACAAGCATTTCCAATTCGTAAATGATATTTTCGGAGGATCTATTCCAAAAGAATTTATTCCTGCAATTAATAAAGGTTTTGAAACTTCAATGACACAAGGTGTTTTAGCTGGTTACCCAGTGAACAACATGAAAGTGCGTATTACCGATGGTAGTTACCATGATGTGGATTCTGATTCAATGTCATTTGAATTATGTGCTAAAGCTGCCTTCAGAACTGCAGGTAAAAAAGCGAAGCCTACTTTATTAGAGCCTATCATGAAAGTGGAAGTAGTTACACCAGACCAATACATGGGAGACGTTACAGGTGACTTAAACCGTCGTCGTGGAATGTTAGAAGGTATGGATAGCCGCGGTAACTTACAAGTTATCAAAGCGAAAGTGCCTTTGAGTGAAATGTTTGGATATGTAACTCAACTTCGTTCTTTAAGCTCTGGTCGTGCAACATCGACAATGGAGTTCAGTCATTACAACCCAGCACCGAACAATATTGCTGAAGAAGTGATGGCGAAGAACAAAGGAAAGGTGAAAGATGATGAATAGTTAATCAATTGGTTATCAATATAAAAAAGCCCCTTTTTGGGGCTTTTTTAGTGCCAAAACCTTTTTTAAAAATAATTTAAAAAAAGGCCAATATTTCTTGAATGTTACGGCACAACCCATTACCTTTGCAACCCCAAGATAATTTGGGAAAAATAGCTATGTCTCAAAGAATTAGAATAAAATTACAATCTTACGATCACAACTTGGTAGACAAGTCTGCTGAGAAAATCGTAAAAACCGTACGTAGTACTGGTGCAGTAGTTACAGGTCCTATTCCTTTACCTACACACAAACGCATTTTTACCGTATTACGTTCACCGCATGCGAATAAGAAAAGTCGTGAGCAGTTCCAATTAGCAACGCACAAGCGTTTATTGGACATCTACACTTCTTCTTCTAAAACAGTAGACGCCCTTAGTAAGTTAGACTTACCATCAGGTGTTGAGGTGGAGATCAAAGCATAAGTATTTATAAATCCATCTCCCAATCACTGAGCCATTATGCATCAGTAGAAAAAGGAGCGCTGGTTGAATATAAAAGAAAAATATAAACAGGCCCTTCGAGGTTTGTTTACTTCCGGTACTTCCCCTTCTCTTTTACAAAAGAGAAAACTCAGGAAAAGGTCGGCAGCAAACAGGGATTGAATCCGAGCTACAAAAATCGAAAGATGAAAATCAACGATTAAGCGTAGCATCATCATCGGATGTCCTCAGAACCAGACGCGGGGCATAAACCGCAAAACAGATGAAAGGTATTATTGGAAAAAAAATTGGCATGACCAGCATTTTCGGTCAAGATGGTAAGCAAATTGCTTGCACCATTATTGAAGCAGGTCCTTGCACAGTCACTCAAGTGAAAACACTTGAAATTGATGGCTACAGCGCCGTGCAGTTAGCATTAGGCGACAAAAAAGAAAAGCATTCTACAAAGTCTGAAATTAATCACTACGCAAAAGCGCAGACAGCTCCAAAACGTTTTGTAAAAGAATTCCGCAATTACTCTTTAGAGAAAGCATTGGGTGAAACAGTTACCCTTGATATTTTCGAAGAAGGTGATGCTATTGAAGTAGTAGGTACTACTAAAGGAAAAGGATTCCAAGGGGTTGTGAAGCGTCACGGATTTAGCGGTGTGGGTGAAGCGACTCACGGACAACACGATCGTTCTCGTGCACCAGGATCTATTGGTGGATCATCTTATCCAGCAAGAGTATTCAAAGGTATGCGTATGGCTGGCCGTATGGGTACTGATCGCGTTAAAACTAAAGGCTTAACGGTATTAAAATTATTCCCAGAAAAAAACTATGTTCTTGTTAGTGGTTCTGTGCCAGGCAACAACGGTTCAATCGTTTTAATCCAAAAGTAATCACCTATTAATCGACAATCATGCAATTAGAAGTATTAAATATAAAAGGCAAAAAAACAGGTAGACAGGTTGAATTACCTGCTGAAATTTTTGGCGCAACACCTAACGATCACGTTATTTATTTAGCAGTGAAGCAGTATTTAGCTGCACGTCGTTCTGGTACACATAAAGTAAAGACTCGTGCAGAAGTGCAAGGAGCTAGCAGAAAATTACATAAGCAAAAAGGTACAGGTGGAGCTCGTAAGGGTAATATCCGTAACCCATTATATAAGGGTGGTGGTACCATCTTTGGTCCAAAACCACATAGCTACGATTTCAAATTGAATCGTAAAGTAAAAGACTTAGCAAAAATTTCTGCTTTATCTCATAAAGCAATTGATCAAGCTATTTTAGTGTTAGAAGACATCGACATGAAAGCACCAAAAACTTCTACCATTGCTACTATCATTAGTCAGTTAAACTTAGATAATAAAAAGACATTAGTTATTCTTCCAGAGTACGATGAAAACATTTATTTAAGCACTCGCAATATTCCAAACGTAGCTAGTACTTTATTATCCGACATTAATACTTACGACATCATGAATGCCGATATATTAGTGATCACTGAAGGTGCTGCTAAAATTTTTAACGAAGAAGAAGCTGTAGTAGCATAAGCTTAACGACTTTAAAATTATAATTATGAAATTGACAGAAATATTAATAAAGCCTATCCTTACTGAGAAAGCAAACGGTCAACAAGAAAAGTTGAGAAGATATGCTTTCAAAGTAGATCGCAGAGCAAACAAATTAGAAATTAAATCTGCAATAGAGCAATTCTATGGTGTGAACGTTTTAGAAGTTAACACATTAGTTGTTCCAGGTAAAAATAAAACGCGTTCAACTAAAGCTGGTATTATCTCTGGTATCAAATCTGGATATAAGAAAGCATTAGTAACAGTAGCAGAAGGTGAAACCATTGACCTTTACGCTACTCTATAAATAAACAATAGCCCGCGAAGCTGAAAAATTCGTAAGACTGTAAAGTCTTTAAAAAGTAAAAGAAAAAAAATGGCATTAAGAAAGTACAAACCAATTACAGCAGGAACTCGATGGAGAATCGGGAACGCCTATGTTGAGATCACTACTAACAAACCTGAAAAGAGTTTATTAGAACCACAAAAGAAAACGGCTGGACGTAACTTCCAAGGTCGTCGTGCTATGCGTTACATGGGTGGTGGACATAGACAACATTATCGTATCATCGATTTCAAGAGAAATAAAACTGGAATGGAAGCTACAGTAGTTTCTATCGAGTACGATCCAAACAGAACAGCATTTATCGCATTAGTACAATATACTGATGGCGAGAAAAGATATATCATTTGCCCACAAGGTTTACAAGTTGGTACGAAAGTATCTTCTGGTGAGAATGTGGCTCCTGAAGTGGGAAATGCATTACCAATGAAATCAATTCCATTAGGTACCATCATTCACAACGTTGAAATGCAACCAGGTCAAGGTGGAAAATTAGTACGTAGTGCTGGTTCTTCTGCTCAATTAGCGAACAAGGAAGAAACTTACGCTGTATTGAAAATGCCTTCTGGTGAATTACGTAAAATTTTAATTAATTGTTACGCAACAGTGGGTGTAGTTTCTAATAGCGATCACAACTTAGAAACAGCTGGTAAAGCAGGTAGAAATCGTTGGAAAGGCGTTCGTCCTCGTGTAAGAGGTGTTGCCATGAACCCAGTGGATCATCCGATGGGTGGTGGTGAAGGTAGAGCGTCTGGTGGTCATCCAAGAAGCAGAACGGGTAAGTATGCTAAAGGAGAAAAAACTAGAACAAGAGGAAAAGGTAGCGACAAGTTGATCATTCAACGTCGTGACGGTAAAAAATTGACAAAATAATTTAACAATCAAATTAACTCGTTACTATGGGTCGTTCGATTAAAAAAGGTCCTTATATAGATCATAACCTTGAAGAAAAAGTAGAGGGTATGAACGGAGGCAAAACTAAAAAAGGTGTAATCAAAACTTGGAGTCGTAGAAGTACAATCTCTCCAGAATTTGTTGGACATACTTTTGCAGTTCATAACGGAAATAAATTTATCCCTGTGTATGTTACCGAATTCATGGTAGGACACAAATTGGGTGAATTCTCTCCAACAAGAAACTTCAGAGGTCACGCTGGAACTAAGAAATAAAAAACTAGTCATAAACACATTAAGAAATGGAAGCAGTAGCTAAACTAAACAATTATCCCACAGGCCCTCGTAAGATGCGTTTGCTTGCAGACGTTATACGTGGCATGGAAGTGGAGAAAGCATTGGCAATTTTGGAGTTCCATCCACAACACAACGCTGTGCCTTTGGCAAAGTTGTTGAAAAGTGCAATTAACAATTGGGAACAAAAAAATGAAGGCGCAAGCGCGGCAGATAGCAGCTTGGTTGTAAAAACAGTTTTTGTTGACGGTGGTCGTACGTTAAAGCGTATGCGCCCAGCGCCACAAGGCCGTGGATACAGAGTGCGTAAGCGTAGTAACCACGTTACTATGATTGTAGATACGAAATCAGATTTAAAAAACTAAATATTCTAAACCATTACTATGGGTCAGAAAGCAAATCCAATTGGAAACAGATTAGGCATCATCCGCGGATGGGAAAGCAACTGGTACGGCAGTAAAAAAGATTACGCTACTAAGTTGATCGAGGACCATAAAATCCGTACTTATTTAAATGCGCGTATTAGCAAAGGCGGCATCGCACGTATTGTGATTGAGCGTACTTTAGGTAAGTTGATTACAACTATTCATACCTCTAAACCAGGTATCATCATCGGTAAAGGTGGTGGAGAAGTAGATCGTATCAAGGAAGAGTTAAAGAAATTAACCGGTAAAGATGATGTTCAAATCAACATCTTAGAAATTCGTCGTCCAGAGTTAGATGCAACGATTGTTGCAGATACCATTGCACGTCAAATTGAAAACCGTATTAACTACAAGCGTGCTATTAAAATGGCTATCGCTTCTACTTTAAGAATGGGTGCAGAAGGTATTAAAGTAAAAGTGGGTGGACGTATTGGTGGTGCTGAGATTGCACGTAGTGAAGAAATCAAACAAGGCCGTGTTCCTTTACATACTTTCAGAATGGACATCGATTATGCGAACGTATACGCTTTAACAGTGTATGGTAAAATCGGTATCAAAGTATGGATTTGTAAAGGCGAGGTTTTAGGAAAAAGAGAATTGAATCCAAATTTCATCGGTGGTAAAGACGGCGGTGAAAGAGCAGATCGTCCAGGTGGAGATCGTCGTGACGATCGCGGTGGATTTGATCGTGGAAATGATCGTCGTCCAGGTGGTGGCGGTGGTGGAGGAAGAAAAAGATAATTAAATTATAAAAAGAGTATAACAATAACAATATGTTACAGCCAAAAAGAAGTAAACATAGAAAACAACAGAAAGGACGTATTCGCGAAATCGCGAAGCGCGGAGCTTCTATTGCATTTGGTTCTTTTGCATTAAAATCATTAGATCCAATTTGGTTAACGAACAGACAATTAGAGTCTGCGCGTCAAGCAATGACACGTGCAATGAAAAGAGAAGGAAATGTATGGATTCGTGTTTTCCCAGACAAAATTATTACGCGTAAGCCTGCAGAGGTGAGAATGGGTAAAGGTAAGGGTAACCCTGAATTCTGGGCAGCAGTAGTTGAACCAGGACGTATCATCTTTGAAATAGATGGTGTCACTCCAGAAGTAGCTAAAGAAGCAATGGGTTTAGCGGCTCAAAAATTACCTATCAGAACTAAATTCGTTACAAGAAGAGATTTATAATATAATAAAGTATTTGCTATGGCAGACAAAAAATATGATTTTAATAAAGGGTTAAAAGATTTAACCGTTACCGATTTAAAAGCGCGTATCGATGAAGATCAATTAAGACTTAAGAAACTAGAGTTCGCTCATGCTATTTCTCCTTTAGAGAATCCAATGAGTATCCGCGGACTTCGTAAAGATATTGCCCGTTTACAAACGGAATTAAAGAAAAAAGAGTTAGGTATCTAATTAAAAAAAAGCAGATAAGCTAACCAAAAATTAATAACAATGGTAGAAAGAAATTTACGTAAAACGAGAATCGGTGTTGTCACTAGCGACAAAATGGATAAAACCATTACAGTAGCAGTGGAAAGAAAAGTAAAACACCCGATCTATGGAAAGTTCGTGAAAAAAACAACTAAGTTCCATGCGCACGATGAAAAACAAGAGTGCACAATTGGTGACATAGTTAAAATCATGGAAACACGTCCATTGAGTAAAACAAAACGTTGGAGATTAGTAGAAGTAGTGGAGAAAGCTAAATAAACTAATTCAAAAGGAAATAAACAGTATTCACCCGACCTTGCAAAAGGAAGGAAAAAAGCTTAAAGCTAAAAAAAATGATTCAGCAAGAAAGTAGGCTCAATGTAGCTGATAATAGTGGCGCCAAAGAAGTTCTTTGTATCAAAGTACTAGGAAATAGCGGGCAAGACTATGCAAAAATCGGTGACAAAATAGTTGTTACTGTAAAAGATGCAATCCCTGCAGGCGGTATCAAAAAAGGTACAGTCTCTAAAGCAGTTATTGTACGTACAAAAAACAAATTACGTCGTAAGGACGGATCTTATATCCGTTTTGATGACAATGCAGTTGTATTATTAAACACATCAGACGAGCCAAGAGGTACCCGTATTTTTGGGCCAGTGGCACGTGAATTGCGTGATAAAGGATACATGAAAATTGTTTCATTAGCACCAGAGGTGTTATAAATTATAAATAATTATGATTAACAGATTCAAACCCAAATTCAACATCAAGAAAGGCGACACTGTAGTAGTGATTGCTGGTGATGACAAGGACTTGAAAAAGCCTCGCACCGTGTTGGAAGTAATAGTAGATAAAGGTCGCGTTATTGTGGAAGGAGTTGCTATGGCAACAAAACACACAAAGCCATCTGCTTCAAACACTAAAGGCGGTATTATTAAAGTAGAAGCTTCTATTAGCATTAGTAATGTAATGTTATGGGATGCAAAAAGCACTGCTGCCACTAAAGTGAAGCGCACAAGAGTGGACGGTAAATTAGTAAGAACTTCAAAAAAATCAGGGGAGGTAATTAAATAATGAGCACAGTAAAATATACTCCAAGATTAGCAGATAAGTACACTAAAGAAGTGATACCTGCTTTATCAAAAAAGTTTGGTTACAAGTCTGTAATGCAAACTCCTAAGTTGGAAAAAATTTGCATCAACCGTGGTGTGAATGGCGCAGTAAATGACAAGAAATTAGTTGACATCGCATTAGACGAGTTAACCATGATTACTGGTCAAAAAGCTGTTCCAACAATGTCTAAAAAAGATATCTCTAACTTTAAATTACGTAAGGGTATGCCTATCGGTGCTCGCGTAACTTTAAGAGGAGTGAAAATGTACGAATTCTTAGATCGTTTAGTTTCTGTAGCACTACCTCGTGTACGTGACTTCAAAGGAATTAGCGATAAAGCTTTCGATGGTCGTGGCAACTATACTTTAGGTGTTACGGAGCAAATCATTTTCCCAGAAATTGATATCGATAAAGTAAATAAGATCACTGGTTTGGATATCACTTTTGTGACATCTGCAGGATCTAACGAAGAAGCATACGAATTATTAAAAGAATTAGGTATGCCCTTCAAGAATAGCAAAAAAGACAATAACTAAAATAACAAGTTAAAAAAGAATTATGGCAAAAGAATCTATCAAGGCCAGACAAAAGAAGCGTGAAAAAACGGTTAAGAAATTTGCTGAAAAGCGCGCTGCTTTAAAAGCTGCTGGTGATTATGCAGGTTTAGACAAATTACCTAAAAATGCATCACCTGTTCGTCTAAAAAATCGTTGTCAATTAACGGGTCGTCCTAAAGGGTATATCCGTTACTTCGGAGTATCAAGGATTGTATTCCGCGATATGGCTTTGAATGGTTTAATTCCAGGTGTTAAAAAAGCAAGCTGGTAATTTAATTAACAAAATTTAGAACTGATTTAAAATAGTAATATGGTAACAGATCCAATAGCAGACTACTTAACAAGAATACGTAACGCCCAAATGGCGCAACACCGTATCGTTGAAATTCCTGCTTCCAACTTAAAAAAGCGTATCACTGAAATATTGTATGATCAAGGATATATCTTGAAATACAAATTTGAAGATGATAGTAAACAAGGGTTAATTAAAATTGCCTTGAAGTACGATCCATCTACAAAGCAACCAGCGATTCGTTCTTTAGATCGTATTAGTCGTCCAGGTTTGCGTCAATATGCAAAGCCAGCTGAAATTAAAAGAGTAAGCAATGGTTTAGGTATTGCCATCTTAAGTACTTCAAAAGGAGTATTAACAGATAAGCAAGCAAAAGCGAACAATGTAGGGGGTGAGGTATTATGTGCTATCTCATAATGAGCGGCCTTAATAATTATAAGAGTAAATAAATTCATTACTTGATTTGTACTTAAGCCTTTAGTCGGGGCTGAAAGCAACCAAGTATCAAACAAAATAAAAAAAACGACTATGTCTAGAATTGGAAAAAAACCGGTAAGTATCCCAAAAGGAGTAACCATCACTGTGGATGGCGCTGTGGTAACAGTGAAAGGTCCTAAAGGAACTTTGACACAAGAAATTGATCGTGATATCGTCATTGAAATCACTGCTGAAGAGTTAATCGTTAAGCGTCCTACAGAACAAATTCGTCATAGAGCTATGCACGGTTTATACCGTTCTTTAATTAGCAACTTGGTGAAAGGTGTTACAGAAGGATACAAAAAAGACTTAGAATTAGTGGGTGTGGGTTTCAAAGCCACTAACGCTGGTAATATATTAGATCTTGCTTTAGGATATTCTCACAATATCATTTTTGAAGTACCTAAAGAATTAAAAGTAACTACTACTACAGAGAAAGGACAAAATCCTAAAATCTTTTTAGAGGGTAGCGACAAACAATTAATTGGACAAGTAGCTGCTAAGATTCGCGGTTTACGTAAACCAGAACCATACAAAGGTAAAGGTGTACGTTACTCTGATGAGGTGGTAAGAAGAAAAGCAGGTAAAGCAGCAGGTAAATAAACATTAAAAAATAACAGGGCGGCAGCATCGCTCGACTAAAAAATAAATAACATGAGTAAATTAGCTCAAAGACAAAAGATCAGATATAGAATTCGCAAAAAAGTAACAGGTACTTCAGCGAAACCTCGTTTATCTGTATTTAGAAGTAACGCCGATATTTATTGTCAATTAATTGATGATGTAAACGGAGTAACATTAGCTTCTTCTTCTTCTAGAGAAGCAGATATTGCAGCGCAAAAAGTAGCAAAAATTGATAAAGCTAAATTAGCTGGTCAATCAGTTGCTAAAAAAGCAGCGGCGCTTTCAATCACAACATGTGTATTCGACAGAGGTGGTAATTTATACCATGGTAGAATTAAGGCAGTTGCGGAAGGTGCAAGAGAGGGTGGATTACAATTTTAATTCGATAAAAATACTAATAGAAAATCATGTCTAAAGTAAATGTAAATAAAGTTAAAGCAGCAGGTGATGTAGAACTAAAAGAAAAAGTAGTTTCTATTAACCGTGTAGTTAAAACAACAAAGGGTGGACGTACTTTTAGCTTCTCAGCTTTAGTAGTAGTAGGTAACGAAAATGGTGTTGTAGGTCAAGGCCTAGGAAAAGCCAAAGAAGTTCAAGAAGCTATTACAAAAGGTATTGAAGATGCCAAAAAGAACTTAGTGAAAGTGCCAATTATGCACGGAACTATTCCACACGATCAGTTAGCTAAAGATGGTGCTGCTAAAGTATTAATTAAGCCAGCTGCACACGGAGCGGGTGTAATTGCGGGTGGTAGCATGCGTGCTGTATTAGAGAGCGCTGGTATCACTGACGTACTTGCTAAAAGTTTAGGTTCTGCGAATCCACATAACGTGGTAAAAGCAACTATCAAAGCTTTAGGTTTATTACGTGAGCCTATTCAAGTGGCTAAAACAAGAAATATCAAATTATCAAAAGTATTTAACGGATAAGCTTAACAATAGCCAATTCTTAATACGATTATAAATAATTCAATGATGAAAAAAATAAAAATTACGCAAGTTAAAAGTGGTATTGACAGATCAGAGCGTCAGAAGCAAACTTTAATTGCATTGGGTTTAAGAAAGTTAAACGCTACTAAAGAAGTTGAGGCAACTCCACAAATCTTGGGTATGGTTAACAAAGTATTACACTTAGTAAAAGTGGAAGAAATAGCATAA
>Ga0194060_10000581_pt1 | contig 26713 bp, 23 predicted proteins | sample SepL225m_MetaG_FD_163427 | JGI IMG/M metagenome (GOLD analysis project Ga0194060, IMG submission 163427) | Anoxic zone freshwater microbial communities from boreal shield lake in IISD Experimental Lakes Area, Ontario, Canada - Sep2016-L222-5m | ecosystem: Environmental > Aquatic > Freshwater >... | reverse complement strand
CTTGAAGGCCTCCAGTGCAGCTTGGAAGTCATTCCGATCCAGTGCCAGATCACCCTGGTACTGCAAGGCGATGGCGTAGGGTCGCGAGCCTGCCAGGGGTGCAAGCGTCACCAGCGCTTCCTGCAGCATTTCGTGCGCCGTATCAAAATTGCCCAACTGGCGCATGATCTCCCCAGTGTGCATCAGACAAGCGCCGACACTACGCGGCCATCCAGTCTGGCGCGCCAGTTCCAAGCCGCGTTGTGCCCAATCCATGCTGCTGTGGTAGTCGTTCAATCGATTGAAATTTTCCGCCGTGTTGGTGGCACAGGTGATGGCGGAGCGAAGTTGGCCCGTGCTCAGGGCCTGCTCATAGGCGAGCATCTCGCAAGTGGCCGAGGGTCCGCATTCGCCTTTGTAATGGGAAATCATGCCGACAAAGTCATTGCCCCACATCTGCAATGCGGGATGTGCACTTCTGCGGAGCGCAGGAATCGTGCTGCCCCATCTTTTCTCGGCGTCCACGGGGTTGCGCAATGCGGCCATTCTTCCTATGGCAGCCTGTGCCACCGCCAGACGCATGCCATCGGCAGCTTGCTCGGCAGAGCCGATCATGGCCTCCAACTCTGCATCACCCAGTTCCAGTTTTCCGCTATCGATGGCGATCCAGCCCAACAGCCATTGCGCATCAGCACAACTACACCAGTCGCGGTGCGTGGTAAAGATCTGCAATACGTTGCGTGCCGATGCCTCGGCGGATGCCAAATCGGCAAAGAGCCACTGTGCCTCGGCTTCCACCAACTGCAAACGCGCTTGCGTCAGTGCGTGCTCGTTGATTGCTGAGCCATCTTGAAGCAGCAACCGAACCTCGTCCACCAACTGCAGCGCCCGCCGCGTGTCCCGCTGGCGCAGGTGCCACGCAAGCAAGCACAACACGGGGACGCGCTCAACTCCCTGGGTGGTCGCAAGCAAGGTCTCCCACCGCGCAACTTCCGCATTGATCGCAAAAAATTCCATCCCGGGTCCGTAGAGCTTGATCAAAGTGTCGCACGTTGATCGATGGGTCCGCAGACGGGTTTACACCTAGCACACCGCTAGGGCGCTGAAAGCAATCCTGACGTGGGTCAATGCCTGTGCTGGCCCGCCAGCCTACACTCGGACCCAAACTAGGCTGATAGCATCGAGGCAACCATGTCATCCATTCCCTGCGACATCGACATCGCCCAAGCCACACCCATGCAACGCATTTCTCAGCTGGCATGGGAACGGCTGCAGATCGCCGATGAACACCTGGAGCCTTATGGCCACTTCATGGCCAAAGTGTCGTTGGAGTATCTGCAAAGCATCCAGAGTCGACCTGATGGAAAGCTCATCCTGGTAACGGCTATCAGCCCCACTCCCGCTGGAGAAGGCAAAACGACCACAGTGATCGGTCTAGGCGATGCACTCAACCGCATTGGAAAGAAAGCCATGGTTTGCCTGCGTGAACCCTCGCTTGGACCGGTCTTCGGCATGAAGGGCGGGGCCGCAGGGGGTGGCTATGCGCAGGTGGTACCTATGGAAGATATCAACCTGCATTTCACCGGCGATTTCTCGGCGATTGCATTGGCCAACAATCTACTGGCCGCGTTGTTGGACAACCACATTCATCACGGCAATGCATTGGGAATTGATGTCAGGCGCATCACCTGGAAACGGGTGATGAACATGAACGACCGCGCCCTGCGGGACATCGTGGTGTCGCTGGGTGGCCCGCTGAACGGCTTTCCGCGCCAAGATGGTTTTGACATTGTGGTGGCCTCGGAAGTGATGGCCATATTTTGTCTGGCGCAGTCCATGGACGATCTCAAAACCCGACTGGGCAACATCGTGGTCGCCACCACCGTCGACCAAAAACCAGTCTTTGCCCGGGACCTGCAAGCGGATGGTGCCATGACCGTGCTTCTGCACAAGGCCATGGCGCCCAACTTGGTTCAGACGCTGGAACACAGCCCGGCGTTGATTCACGGAGGACCGTTTGCCAATATTGCGCACGGCTGCAACTCGGTAATCGCCACCCAGGCGGCCTTGAAACTGGCTGACTATGTAGTGACAGAAGCGGGTTTTGGTGCCGATCTGGGGGCAGAGAAGTTTGTCGACATCAAGTGCCGCAAAAGCGGTCTGCGACCGTCCGCGTGTGTCGTGGTTGCCACGGTGCGGGCGCTCAAATACCAGGGCGGTGCGGACTTGAAATCGATTACCCAGAAAAACCTGGGAGCCCTGGAGCAAGGCCTGGTCAATCTTGAGCGCCACGTTGACAACGTACAGCGGGTCTATGGCATTCCCTGCGTAGTCGCCATCAACCATTTCACCAGCGACTCACCGGCCGAGTTGGCTTTACTCACGACCCACATGGCTGCGCTGGGTGTGAAAGTGGTTTTGACCACGCACTGGGCCGAAGGCGGCAAGGGCGCCACTGCACTGGCCGAAGTGGTCACGGAACTGTGCGCGCTGGAGTCCAATTTGCAATTCGCTTACGATGACTCCGACACGTTGTGGGACAAGGTCACCAAACTGGCGCACAAGGTGTACCGCGCCTCCGCCGTCACGGCGAGTGCCAAGGTGCGCGCCCAGATCGAAAAATTGCAGATCGACGGCTATGGGCGCTATCCAGTTTGCGTTGCCAAAACGCCCTACTCCTTCTCCACCGATGCCAAACTCTTGGGTGCACCCGAGGGCCATGTCCTGGACATTCGCGAAGTGCGCCTCGCAGCAGGCGCAGAGTTTGTAGTCATGGTCTGTGGCGACATCATGACCATGCCTGGCCTGCCCAAGCAGCCGGCCGCACACCAGATCGATCTGGTGGACGGGCGCGTTGTGGGCTTGTTTTAGGCAACTTTGCGTTCGCCGTGCGCTCGAGCTCATTGAAAGGGATTACTTGGCCTCGCTTCACTACAGATTTTCGGCCATGAACGCCGGTAAGAGCACTTACTTGCTGCAGATTGCCCACAACTACAACGAAAACGGAAATGAGGTCCTCCTCTTGACCTCCGCTTTCGATAGCCGAGATGGCCACGGTGTGATTGCCTCCCGTATTGGTTTGCATCGAGACGCGATGGTATACACCGCGAACACCAATTTTTCAGACTTACTAAAAGACGTCAGTGTTGCCTGTGTGCTGGTCGATGAGGCTCAATTCCTGTCGTTCGAACAAGTTCAACAACTTCACCGGTGGGTTCACTCGGCCAACGTTCCGGTGATGTGTTTCGGCATTCGGTCGGATTTTCGTGGGCAGCCGTTTCCAGGGTCTGCGGCCCTGCTCGTGCTTGCCGACAACTTGGAGGAAATCAAGACCATCTGTCGTTGCGGGAAGAAGGCGACGATGAATATTCGCACCGACGAAAATGGAATTCGAGTCCTTGAGGGGGAGCAAGTTTTGATTGGCGGCAACAACCGCTATCGCCAGGTTTGCGCTCGCTGTTTCTATAGTTGATTTCGCCCCCGGTGCGACCGCTGTTGCACTCCACCGGCCCTGGAAACGACAACGGACCCAGCAGGGTCCGTTGTAGGCATTGTTCTTCCGTCGGGGCCAAACCCGTCGTTCGGGGTCGACGCTCGGAAGCGTAGCTCAGTTCAATTTACTTCTTGCGCGAAGTTGCCGATGTCTTCACCGAGTTCATTGCGCTGTCGGTCAAGTTTGCAGCTTGTTTCTCAGCCACTTCCATGGCTTTCTTAGCGGACGTCTTTGCAGAGTCAATGACGTTTTGACTGGCGGACACGGCAGATTTCAACGCAGCGACGATGGTCTCGCTACCAGCAGGTGCATTCTTGGCGAGGTTTTCAACAGCGGCTGTGACTGCCTTCTGTCCTTCGGCAAACTTTTCTTCAGCAGCGCTGGAGAGTGCGCCAGACGTTTCGGTGGCGATGGCGTAAACAGCTTTTGCATACGCAATCGACTGCTCTGCCATGGGCTTTACCAAGGCAGCTTGTGCGGCTAAAGCATCGGTGGGGCTGTTGGCACTGAATGCAGAGAGGAAATCACCACTGTTATGAAACAGAACCGTCTTGGTGACAGACATGTTGAGCTCAACCAGCCTCTCGAATCCACCAAAAGCAGTAGCGGCCAAGCTTTGTGCATCAGCGAGGGCGGCCTTGTTTGCATCGACAAATTGTTCAACGTTCAGGGTTGCGTTCATGAAATTCTCCAAAGGGTTAAGGAACGTCTGCTCTGCCTACCCGACCGGGCAAAATGGTGCAGTGCAGCATGAGGCGTATGTTAGACCAAGCTGAGCAAATTGCAAGCTAAATATGCTGCGGTGCAGCATATTAGATACAAAGGTCTAGAGCGGACCGACCTGTGGTCGTTTGATGAATCAATCTTTATGCCCGACCACTGTCCCAGCGAACTTGATAGCGACGGCAAATCGCCGAGAGAGACTGTGTGATGGTTTGGCCCCACCTGCGCGGCATAATCCCGACATGCCTGCATCCATCACCCCACCGGTCGCCCAGAAGAGCGCAGGATAGACCTCTGGCATCCAACTTGCTTGATACTTCCATTCATTCAAACCTACGAAACACGAAAATATGCCCACACTTAATTTCATCGGCGGCGAAAAAGGTGGGGTTGGCAAGTCGGTCGCTGCCCGTTTGCTGGCCCAATATTTCATCGATCGTGAACAACCCTTTATGGGTTTCGATACCGATCGGTCGCACACCTCGTTCACCCGTTTCTACGCAGATTTCGCAGCGCCTGTCATTGTGGATACCTATGAAGGTCTGGACCAGATCGCTACGGTTTTTGAAGAGCCACCGGTGGACGGCAAACGCAAGAGCGTCATAGTCGATCTTGCGGCCCAAACGGCACTGCCGCTGTCACGCTGGGTGCGGGACTCCGACTTGTTGTCGCTGATGGCAGAGATGGCGGTCACAGTCAATTTCTGGCACCTGGCCGATGCCGGCAAGGACTCCGTCGATTTACTCGATCGTTTGCTCAACACGTATGGTGCTGGCCCCAACTATTTTGTAGTGAAAAACCTGGGTCGCGGTACGGATTTTTCGCAACTGGACCAGTCCGCTGCGCTCAAAAAGGCACTTGCATTGGGCGCCCGCCTTGTGTCTTTGCCACAATTGCACGAAAGCAGCATGCGCAAGATCGACCGCCAGAACACCAGTTTCTGGGCCGCGAGCCATACCAGTACAGGCCCGGATGCACTCGGAATGCTGGAACGGCAACGTGTTCGGAACTGGCTCAGAAATAGCTACGCCACGCTGAACACGTTGCCCTTAGACTGAGGGAGCCACTGCAAGTCGGGACGTGGTTACGAATCAGCCGAGGATTGCGGCATACTCAGACGCAGCAATGCATTCATCACCAATCGCCAGCCCCGACGACATCAAGCCTCAGTCCTGCCCGGGGTTGGCACTGCGCGCTGTGCGTGCAGCAGCTGGACATTTTGACGAACTGCGTGATCGATCGTCGCCAATTACGTCTCAAACCTCGAACGCTGCGGATTCGATAGCGGATGACGCAAGTATTGCAAGCGCGTGGCGGCAGTTTTTCACCGATTGTTCTGCAGACGGCGCAGGCGACCTGAACCAGCGTTCAGATCGCTTGGCGCGCCAGATTCGCGACAACGGCGTAACCTACAACGTCTATGCTGACGAGGACGGTCCACAGCGGCCCTGGTCGTTGGGCCTCTTCCCATTGATCATCTCGCCCCAGAGCTGGCAGCAGATCGAAGCGGGTGTGACGCAGCGCGTGCGCTTGCTGGACCGGGTCATGGCAGACGTATATGGCCCTCAGGACCTGCTAGCCCAGGGCTTGCTGCCCCCTGCACTTGTGCTGGGTCATCCCGGCTACCTGCGTTCCATGCATGGCGTCCAGCCGGCGGGTGGTACCCATCTTCACATCGCAGCCTTTGATCTGGCGCGCGGACCCGATGGAAACTGGTGGGTCGTATCCCAGCGCACGCAAGCGCCATCGGGCTTGGGTTACCTACTGGAAAATCGGCTGGCGGTGTCCCGCCTCTTTCCCGAGGGTTTCGAGCACCTGCAGGTGCAGCGCATCGCGGGCACCTACCGAGCACTGATCGACAGCATGAAAAGCATGAGTCCGGCAGGGCAGGACGCCCACATCGCCCTGCTCACGCCCGGACCCTATAACGAAACCTATTTTGAGCATGCCTATCTCGCACGCTACCTCGGCCTGACACTGGTGGAAGGCAACGACTTGATAGTGCGCGACCAGCGACTGTTCCTCAGGACACTGCGTGGGCTGGTGCCGGTGCACGGACTACTCAAGCGGCTGGACGACCAGTTTCTGGACCCGCTCGAACTGCGGGCAGATTCGACGCTGGGCGTGCCGGGCCTGTTGCAGGTGATTCGTGCGGGTAATGTGCTGGTCGCCAATTCACCCGGATCCGCCTTCCTGGAGTCGCCTGCCCTGTTGGGGTTCTTGCCCGCCTTGGCCAATCGCCTGTTGGGCGAGGAACTGCAGTTACCCGCATTGGCCACGTGGTGGTGCGGCGAACGCTTTGCAATGGACGAAGTGTTGCCACGGCTGGTTGATCACGCGATCAAGCCGACCTATCCAGGTTCGGCCATCCACGGCAATTTTGATGTTGTTCTGGGCCGCACATTGGGCCCAGCCGACATGCACGCGTGGGCCGGACGCATTGCAAACCAACCGGATATCCACACGGTACAGGCGTACCTTCCTCTGTCACAGATGCCCACTTGGCAACGCGAGGGTGAGAGCGGTCGCGTGGTTCCGCGCTCGGTGATGTTGCGGGTCTTTGCCGTGTCGCAAGGCCCGCAGTCCTGGCGCGTTTTGCCGGGTGGACTGGCACGCGTTGCAGGTGGCAGTGCCGACGTAGCCTCCATGCAATATGGTGGAAGCAGCGCCGACGTCTGGGCCATGACCAACGGCGAGGTGGACAAGACCACTTTACTGCAGCCTCCCCTTACACCGACCGCATTGGCGCAGCGCAAGCGACTGGTCACCAGTCGTGCTGCCGAAAACCTGTTCTGGCTGGGCCGATACACAGAGCGCGCCGAAAACTCGGTACGCCTGGCGCGCCTGACGCTGGAAGCCTTAAGTGGGGAGGACCAGTCCCTGCAACCCCTTCTCACGTGGCTGGGACGCATGGCGGTGAACAACACTCTGGTACTGCCCAGCGTACCCCCGTTAACCTCTATCCCTCAGGCGCGCCGGATTTTTGAGCGTTCGCTGATCGCCAGCCTCGGTACCGATAACCTGGCCACCAGCGTGGGCTACAACCTGCGCGCAGTGCGACTGGCTGGGGCCGCGGTTCGTGAGCGACTGTCACAAGAACACTGGGGGCTGATGCAGCGCACCGAGGACGACTTCTTTCAGGACTGCACCGACCACGCCATGCGTTCGGACTACTCGTCCGTATTGGCGCTGGGTACGCTAAAGAATGCCAGCGACCACCTGGCTGCCATCACCGGCCTGCAAACCGACCGCATGACGCGCGACGATGGTTGGCGACTGCTGAGCATTGGTCGCCACATTGAACGCCTGGGCTTTCTTTCGTCGGCGCTGCGCCACGGGTTCGAGACCCTGTCGATCCACTACAACGGCGGATTCGAAGCGATGGTGGCCCTGTTTGACAGCACCATCACCTTCCACGCCCAATACCAGCAAAGCCGTGACGTGGCGGCCATGATTGATCTGCTCGTGCTGGATCGCGACAATCCCCGCTCACTCGCTTGGGTGGTACAAACGCTGCGTGGTCGACTGGCCAAACTGGCCGGCAGTGAACCCGACCAACTCAGTCTTCTCTCGCAAAGCGTGCCGGACCCGGGGCTTTGGGAACTCGAGCACCTGGGGCGGATCGACGCTGACGGAAGTTTTGCATCATTGACAGAATTGCTGCTCGATTGCGGCGAGGCGGCTTACCACGTGTCTGAAGAAATCGGCGCAATGTACTTCACCCATTCGAGTGAAGGCGGACAAAGCCTGGGTGTCTGATGCAATTGCGAATCACCCATGAAACCCGCTACGACTACGCGCCGGCGGTGGACATCGCGCAACACGTGGCGTATTTGCAACCTCTGAATACCGCCTACCAGCAATTGTTGAGCTACAGCTTGCACATCGCACCAGAGCCCGCACAGAGAATCGCCACCACCGATGTGTATGGAAACACACGGCTGTTCTTTGCGCTGCAAAGCGCTCACACGCAGCTCCAGGTGACAGCATGCAGCGTCGTTGCGACCCCGGCACACCGGGCCTCCGACAGTTGCGTTCCTTGGGAAAAGGTTCGCGATCGCTTTCGCTACAGCGCCACACAGCCGTTCGACGCGGCAGCGGAGTTTGTTTTTGCTTCACCGCATGTGCCGCGCCATGCAAATTTCATGGACTATGCTGAAGCAAGCTTCAGCCCCAACAGGCCTCTGCTGGTGGCGGCGCGTGATCTGATGCAGCGCATTCACCGTGACTTCGTCTACGAGAGTCAAAGCACCCAAGTTAACACTCCTGCGCTGGATGCTCTGGCTCAACGTAAGGGAGTGTGCCAGGACTTTGCTCACATCATGGTCGCTGGCTTGCGTTCCCTAGGACTGCCAGCCCGTTATGTGAGTGGCTACCTATTGACCCGGCCCGCACCGGGAGAAAACCGTCTGATTGGCAGCGACGCCTCGCATGCCTGGGCTCAAGTGTATCTACCGGACCTGACCGGAGTCGAGGCCGCCGAGCGGTGGCACGACTTCGACCCGACCAATGACCGTGATGGCTTGGGCAGCCCCGGTGAAGACTATGTGACGTTGGCATTGGGGCGCGACTACGCCGATGTATCCCCCATTCGGGGCGTGATCCATGGTGGTGCGCACCATACTTTGACAGTCGGCGTGACCGTGGAGCCCTACGAAGCGTTCGAATCAGTGACGCAAAACCGTCCGTACCCCGATATGCCATACCAGACTCAGTCACAATCGGTATCCGGATCGCCGTCCCAAAGCCAAAGCCAAAGCCAAAGCCAGAACGCTAGCAATTAGATAGCGGCCTATGCTTGTTGTTCAAGCGCTGAGGGCATTTTTCACTGTAATTTTTACTTCAACCCAATCGCCACCATGAACATTTACACCACCTTGACCAGCCTGGGCATCACCCTTCCCCCGATCGCCATCCCCGCCGCCGCCTATGTTCCTTTTGTGCAAACCGGCAATCTGGTGTATCTGAGCGGCCACATTGCCAAGAAAGACGGTAAACCCTGGGTGGGTCAATTAGGCCGTACCATGAAGACCGAAGAGGGCAAAGACGCGGCACGGGCTATTGCCATCGATTTGATGGGCACATTGCATGCGGCAGTAGGCGATCTCAACCGCATCAAGCGCATTGTCAAACTCATGTCGCTGGTCAACTCGACGGGCGAATTCACCGAGCAGCACTTAGTGACCAATGGAGCGAGTGAGTTGATTGGCCAAGTCTTCGGTTCTGAAAAAGGTGCCCACGCACGCAGCGCTTTCGGTGTCGCCCAGATTCCGCTAGGTGCCTGTGTGGAGATCGAAATGATTGCGGAAGTTGGCTAAACGAACCCTGTGGGATGGGCCAGTGTCGGTTGGTGTGACCGGCAATCGACTGGCTTACAGACGCGAATCCTGCCATTGTGATGTGGCATTGGCAAGCTGACGGGTAGCATTGCACGCCAGTGCGTCCAACAAAGCCATGGCCAACGTGCCATGCTTCGATGCTAAAGCGTCAAACTGTACGCGGCTCAGTCCATACAGTTCAGTTTCTCGGACAGCAATTGCCTCGCCGGCGGTGTGGGCATTCTTATAAAACCCATTGCCGCACAGCACATCGCCGGCGCCTGCAAACGCCAACTGCAAGTGACTCTTTTTGCGCATAGGCAGTTCCAGGCTGACCTGACCGCTACGCACCAAATACACAAAATCATGAAACTCGCCATTCTTGAACACCTTCTTCCCCGCGTGAACGGTGCGAACGTGTACGGCCTGGGAAAGCGCTTCAATGGAATCGGGTGCGCATGCTGACAGAACAGGCATGGCCTGGAGATCCAGCGTCAGCGACTTGGAGAAGTCCACCGGACAAAACGGGTGCTCTCGCTCTTCAACCCACTTGAGCGCGTCTTCCAGTTGTCGAAATGCAAACGCTTTGCTGGTGGGACGCACCACACCGGTTTGCCTGAGGAAGCGCTTCATCTTCAGACCGCTGGGAAGGCCCTTGGGGATATCACAAAACACCAGAAATGCGTCGTTCTTTTCTAATTGATCCTTGATTTGTTCGAGCACATGGGTGGCGGTGACATCAAGCGACTGAACACGTCGCATGTTCAGAATGACGTACTTTCGTGAACTCGTCTCGGGTTCGAGTGCCGCATGCAACTGGCTGGCCGTACCAAAGAACAGGCTGCCCTGAAGCTCGAAGACCACTGCCTCATATCCCGTAGGTTCCGGCTGCGCAAAGGGGCTTGGCGGGTGAATGCGCCGCGCGAAGACCTCTAGCCCCTCGGTGCGACTGCGTATCACCGAACTGCGAGTTTGTTCCCTTATGAACAGCAAAATCGCCAGAGCAACACCCACCCCAGAGGCGGCGATCAGGTTGCCAAAGAGCGCCACCAGGATGACCGACAAAATCACCATGAAGTCCAGCCGCGTCGCTGGCGAATAGAAAAACGCCACACTGTGACGATCGATCATCCGAAAACCCGTCACGATCAGAATGCCGGCCAACGCCGCCACCGGCACCCAGGCGATCAGGGGTGCCAAAAGGAGCAACGCGAATAGGGAGGCCACACCAGTGATCCAGCCTGACAGTTTGGTGGTACCGCCACTGGAGATATTGATCAGCGACGCACCCATGGTGCCGGCACCGGGAATTCCCCCCACCAGCGACGAACTCATATTACCCAGACCCTGCCCCACCAACTCACGGTTGGACTGATGATTTGTATTGGTCATGGCATCGATCACCAGACAGGTCTTCAGGGTATCGATGGACAAAAGCACCGCCAAAGTGCACGCCGGCACGCCCACCTGCAACATCGTGGCCCAGGTGAAGACATCGGTGGATGGCAGTCGAATCCCGAGGGTGCCTGCCAAGTCCCCGCTGCTGGCAGCTAACGGTCCCACCAGCAGCGGGTTTTGATCCACCGAACGCAAAGCTGGGTCGCACCAGGCGAGCAACCCGTAGCACACTACCCCTGAAAGTAGCGCAAGTATGGTCGCAGGAACGACTTTGGTCAGGCGCGGCATCCAGAGCATCGCGGCCACGACAACCGCACCCACCAATGCGCTTTGCCATTGCCATGACGAGGGGCGTCCCAGGGCGGCCACCAGACCCGCCGATCCATCGACCCCCAGAAATTTCGGAATCTGGCTGCCAATGATGATCAGTCCCACACCGCTCAAATATCCGCTCACGACTGGAAATGGAATGTATTTGATAAGCTGGCCGATTCCCGCCAGTCCCAGCCCGATCTGGATGACGCCCGCGAGCAGGCCAATCAAACCTAAAAGCATCATCGCTTTCTCCGGGGGCATACCTGCCTGGGCAAACCCTGCGGCCAGGGCAGACAACACGGCCGCTGCAGGCGCGCAGGGTGCTGTGATCAAGCGTGTGCTTCCCCCCAGCAAGGGCGACACCAGGCCCAGTGCAATGGCACCCAAAATTCCGGCCACAGCCCCCTGTGCACCCAACTCTCCACCCAGTGGCGCCACAATGGCCACACCGAAGGCAATGGCGGATGGAAGCGCGACCAGCATGGCAGCCGTCCCACCCCAGAGGTCGCCTGCAATGTGTGGTTCTTCTCGATGGACGCTAATTGATTCTGGCAACGGTTTGTTCCTCCACTGCGCGCAACTGTTCAGCGGATACATACTGGGGAGCGATCTCGGCCAACGGCACCAGGACAAAAGCCCTTTGCATCATGCGTGGATGCGGCACCGTGAGGCGGTGCTTGTCAATGCGTGAGTCTGCGTACAAGAGGATGTCCAGATCCAGGGTTCGCGGCGCATGGCGATAGGGGCGAACCCGCCCAGCGCGTGATTCAATGGCCTGCAGCTGCTCCAACAACCGCATCGCAGGAAGTCGGGTGAGCACTTCCACGACCGCGTTGACAAAGTCAGGACCACTGGAGTCCACGGGTGAACTGGTGTAGAGCGTAGATTGGCGCGTGAGCGCTACCCCGTCAGTATCCGCAATTGCCTGCATGGCCTGCATCACCGTTGTCCTGGGATCTCCCAGGTTGGCCCCGAGTCCGATGTAGGCAACCACAGGCGCACGCATCGCAGCAGACCTCAAGCGCCTGTCTGGGCGCCGCCCTCCGTGCTATCACCACCTTGGCCCGCACCCGAGCGTCTGCGCCGCCGCCGCTTGCGCAATGCACCATTGTCACCCTCACCTGTTTCACTGGCGGGGTGCTGCGCTGTTTCGCCAGCAGGAGTTGGTTCAGCAAAATGGTCCGTATTGGCACTGGCCGAGGTGGCGCCCAAGCCTCTATCGTTGGCCATCCGATGGGTTCGTGGCGGGCGTTGCCGTTTTTGCTGCTCCTCACGTACCAGATCGACCATATCCTGTCGAATGCTGTCATTGGCCATGCTGAATTCCTGCCACCAGTCCGCAAGTACTTCATCCACCTCGCCCACATCCGCTCGCAAGCGCATGAAGTCAAACGCCGCCCGGAAGCGGGCTTGCTCGACCAGACCAAATGGCGTACTGCCCACCCGCTTCTCGAAGCGCGGCTGCATGACCCAGATCTCGCGCATGTCGCTGGCCAACTTGCCGCCGCCCGAGACATCGCCGATACGTGCGTGAAACGCGTCATCAATGGCGTCCATCAAGGCAGGATGCGAATGCTGGTGCTGCTCCAAACGGCGTGCCCAGCCATCGCGCACATCGGACCAAAGCACACATGCCAGCAGGAAACTCGGGGCTACGGGTTTGCCTTCGCCCACTCGCCGGTCGGTGTCTTTGAGCGCGGCGCTCACAAAGGGCTGTCCTGCGCGCTCCACGACCACGTCCAGCAACGGATAGATGCCGTGTGCCATGCCCAGTTTTTTGAGTGTGTCAATCGAAGCCAGGGCATGTCCTGTCTGCAACAACTTGAGCATTTCGTCAAACAGGCGACTCTGGGGCACATCTGCGAGCAAATCCTGCGACTTGACAAGAGGTGCCGCCGTTTTGGTTTCCAAAGTGAACCCCAGAGCGCTGAGTTTGGCGGCAAAACGCACCGCCCGGATGATGCGCACCGGGTCTTCGCGGTACCGTGTGGCGGGATCGCCAATCATGCGCAGCGTACGATTCTTGGAATCCTTCCAACCATGGTGATAGTCCACCACTACCTGGGTCAGCGGGTTGTAGTACATGGCATTGATGGTGAAGTCACGGCGCACCGCATCCTCTTCTTGCGGGCCCCACACGTTGTCACGCAGCACCCGACCGGTGCTGTCCACGGCGTGCTTCATGCCAGCCAGTTCACTTCGACTGGTTTTCTCGTTGCCAGCCACCTGTTCAGCCGCTGCATTGTCCAAGTAGGCCCGGAAGGTCGACACCTCAATGACTTCATGCTCCCTGCCCCGGCCAAAAACGACGTGGACGATGCGAAAACGCCGTCCGATAATAAAGGCGCGCCGGAACAAACCCTTGACTTGTTCGGGTGTGGCATTGGTCGCCACATCAAAGTCCTTGGGGCGCAATCCCACCAGAAGGTCGCGCACCGCGCCACCTACCACATAGGCTTCAAACCCCGCATCCTGCAATGTACGCACCACGGTGATGGCGCGTTCATCCACGAGGGATGGGTCAATGCCATGCGTTTGCGCCGGAATATCCACCCGTTTGCCAAACCGGGGGGGCTTGCGTGACAGCGTCGAAGAAGTCTTGCTGATGAGCTTGTCGATAAATTTCTTGATCATTTTTTCTCTTGCGGGAGCGGCGCGGCGCTCCAAACTAAACAAACAGCTCCAGTATGCGCCATCCACGCTCGCTTGCAACGGCACGCAGTTGCTCGTCGGGGTTGGTCGCAACAGGCACAGTGGCTTGCTCAAGCAGGGACAGGTCATTGATGGAATCTGAATAGAACGTCGTATGAACATCACTCCAGGTCCATCCATGCGCCATGAGCCACTGCTGCACCCGCACCACTTTTCCCTCGCGAAATGAAGGCACTCCCACGATGTCGCCAGTAAACCATGCCGGCCCACCCGCCGCATCGGCACGACGCAACTCGACAGCGATCAACTCGCTCACGCCCAGAGCGGCAGCGATAGGCCGGGTCACAAACTCGTTGGTCGCGGTCACGATGACCACCTCGTCTCCAGCATGCTGGTGCTGCTGAATCAGCGCCAGCGCTTGCGGTTTAATGCTATTTTGCACTACATCGCGCATAAAATCAGCGTGAGCAGCTATCGATTTCGCAGCACCCTGGCGACAGATCGCTGCGGTGGCAAATCGCACATAAGCGTGTACATCCAGCCTTCCCGCCTTGTACTGCGCATAGAAAGCATCGTTGGCTTTCTTGAATTCCACAGAATCCACCCAACCCCGCGCGATGGTGAATTCGCCCCAGGCGTGATCCGAATCAATGGGCAAAAGCGTGTTGTCCAGATCAAAGAGTGCCACCCTGGCGCTCCGCTCTGTCGTGGTCATGAGTTCTCCATCATCGATTTGATCAGTGGAATCGTGATCGCACGCTTGGTTTGCAGGGCATAGCCATCGAGCAGTTCGAGCAGTTCCATCAGACTACCAAGGTCGCGACTGAAGCGCGTCAGCATGAAATCCATGACTTCATCGCCAAGGAAAACGCCACGCTCGTCAGCCGCTTGGCGCAGCACGGAGCGTCGCTCCGGCTCACTTAAGGGTAGCAATTGATAGACGTGCCCCCAGCCGAAACGGGTGCGCAAATCGTCCCGCAGCACGAGATTCACAGGCGCCAGTTCACCCGCCGCCAGCACCGGGCGCTGTACGGTTTGCGCATTCACAAACCAGTTGAAGGCGGCGTGCTGCTGCGCACTGGTGTAAAGATGCACATCGTCCAGCACCACCGCGGCCCACGCTTCATCGAACTCGGGGGGATCGAGCACGGCTGCATCCATCCAACCGACACGTGCCCCTTGTTCGCGCAGAGCCTCGCGCGCAGCCTTGAGCAGGTGACTCTTGCCACACCCGCTGGGACCCCAAAAATAGGTCGGCACCGGAGACCGAGTGGAGGTGGTTGAACCTATCCACAACACCAGATGCTCGAGGGCTTCCAGGTTACGGCCTGTGCAAAAATTGGCCACGGTCGGTCCGGTGGAAAGACCAACGTCCAGTGCGATCTGCCGCATGAGAGGGGCGGTCATGCCTGGTACAGCGTGCTCTCAAGGTAGCGCGTCTTGAGCCGACGAATGGCCACCAGCAACACGGCACTCACCGGCAATGCAATCAGTACCCCCACGAAGCCAAACATCTGCCCGAATGCGAGCAAGGCAAAAATGACCGCAAGGGGGTGCAGGCCAATACGCTCGCCGACCAAACGAGGCGTCAGGAAAAAACTCTCGACCATCTGGCCCAACCCAAACACGACCGCTACCATTGCAAAAGTCTGGCCCACCCCTCCTGCAGCGGAAGAAAACTGCAGCAAGCCCGCCAATAGAGACAACAACAAACCTATACCAAATCCCACATAGGGTACAAAGATGGCCAGGCCGGTGAAAACTCCAATGGGCAATGCCAGATCCAGACCAAAGAGTAACAATCCGGCACTGTAAAACGCGGCCAGGATCAGCATGACCAGCAATTGGCCACGCAAATACTGGCCAAGCACCCAATCCACCTCCCCCAGAAAATTCTCCGTCCAGCCGCGCAACCGTGGCGGAATCAACTGGTGCAGCTTGGACAGGAAATGGTTCCAATCCATCAGCAGGTAAAACAATGCCACAGGAATCAGCACTGCATTGCCTATCACAGCAAGGGCCACGCTGCCGCCAAGTTTGATCGAAGTCATCACCGAGCCGAACACATCCTCGACATTGGCGTTGAAATACTTCATCACAAAGGCTTTGATACTGGCACCATCCAGCGAAACTTGAACTCCCCATTGCCGCAGCAGTGGGTCCAATGCCCGGTTGACACTGTCCATCATCGCAGGCAACTGGTCGCGCATCAACGGCAACTCTTTGGCCAAGATGGGAACCATCAGCAGAAATACGCCAATCAGTACTAGAACAAACAACAGTTCCACCACCACCACCGCCACTACCCTGGGAATGCGGCCTCGCCCCAGGTTGTCGAGCCAATCCACCACGGGGGTGAGCGCATAGGCCAGCACAGACGCCACCACAAAGGGAGCCAGCACCGGGGAGAGCAGCCAAAGCACCCCGGATAACAGGGTCACGATCAGGCACCAGGCGGCAAAACTTTTTTGTGTGGAGGTCAGTTGCATGAAATAAAAGAGGAAGGTGGTGAACCCGTAGAATCTGGGCAAATTCTATCGGTCCTGGCTTTCGCAGCCATCCGTCCTTCGCCCATGACCCAATCTCACACCCTCTCCACCCCCCTGTCCTACAAGGACGCAGGCGTCGATATCGAGGCGGGCGACGCCCTCGTCGAGCGCATTAAGCCCCTCGCCAAAAAGACCATGCGCGAAGGAGTTCTGGCCGGCATTGGGGGGTTCGGCGCGTTGTTTGAAGTGCCCAAGCGCTACAAGGAACCGGTGCTGGTCAGCGGCACCGACGGGGTGGGGACCAAGCTCAAACTGGCATTTGAATGGAACATGCATGACACAGTGGGTATCGACCTGGTGGCCATGAGCGTCAATGACGTGCTGGTACAGGGTGCCGAACCGCTTTTTTTCCTGGACTATTTTGCCTGCGGCAAACTGGACGTGGATACGGCCGCTGCAGTGGTCGGTGGCATCGCCAAAGGCTGTGAACTCTCGGGATGCGCCTTGATTGGCGGGGAAACTGCGGAGATGCCGGGCATGTACAGCGCAGGTGAGTACGACCTTGCAGGTTTCGCCGTGGGTGCTGTGGAGAAGTCCAAGATCCTTTCCGGCGCTGACGTGAAGCCCGGTGACGTTGTGCTGGGCCTGGCCTCCAGCGGCGTGCATTCCAATGGCTTTAGTCTGGTGCGCAAGTGCATTGAGCGTGCCGGTCCAAGCATTCCTGCAACACTTGACGGGAAACCCTTCAGGCAAGCGGTCATGGAGCCCACTCGCTTGTATGTGAAAAATGTGCTGGGAGCGCTGGCTGCCCACCCCATCAAGGCCCTGGCGCACATCACCGGAGGGGGTTTGCTGGAGAACATTCCCCGAGTATTACCCGAAGGAATGGCCGCGCACCTAAAAAAGGGCAGTTGGCCTCAGTCCGAGTTGTTTGGCTGGCTGCAGACGACGGCGGGCATTGACGATTTCGAAATGAATCGCACCTTCAACAACGGTATTGGCATGGTAGTTGTCATTGAAGCCTCGCAAGCGGGCGCGTGTGCTGCGACCCTGCGAGCGGCCGGCGAAACCGTTTATGAGATCGGCGCCATCGAGCATCTTGGAGACACTGCCGCAGTCGTGGTGAGCTGACAGTTCCACCGCGCCTGCTGAAATACTCAGACCCTGCGCATCGCGTCAACGCGGTCGGCTATTGCATCCAGGTCCCGATCTCCATCGGCATGGACCAAGTAGCACTCCAGGTCGGCCAGTGCCTGCTCGGTGTGCCCCATCTCTGCGTGGGTTAGGCCCCGGTCACGGTACTCCGGCCACATTTCGGGCAGCAGCACAATCAGCCGCTCCTGCACCGCGAGCATCCGTGCCCAATCGCGTTGACTCTTGTGGACCTCCTTGAGGTTGTGCAACATACGGGCCAGGATTTCCCTCGGTGTTGCCGCCTGAAGGTAACGTCCCAGCGGAGTCTCTGGCTCGTCTCCGATTCCGCGCTGGCGGTAAGGCTCCAGTCGATCTTCCAGTTCCTCGCGGCTCAGGGATCTTCCATCCACCGGATCGATCACCACCTGTCCAATCGAAAAATTGGCCTTGACCATGAAGTGCCCGGGAAAGCCCACCCCCCTGACCGACAAACCTAGCCCCAGTGCCAACTCCAGCCAAAGTACCGCCAACGAAATCGGAATACCCCGGCGCGTGCGCAGCAGAACATTGATGAAGCTGTTGTCGGGATCGTAGAAATCGTTGATGTTGCCGCCAAACTTCAGTTCACCATAAAAAAACTCGTTGAATATTCGCAGCTTTTGCAACGGCATCGCATCGGCGGGTATGCGCCGACGGATTCGCGCAAGAAGTTGGTCGACGTCATCCAATACGGTTTGCACGTCCAGTTCCGGATACTCGTCCTGTGCCAGGCAGACGGCGGCCTCAAACAACGCAAAGTCCGCGTCGCTCTGCACCAGCGTGGAAAAGTAGTCGATGGGTGACGGCAGGGTCAAGTCCAATTGCATGAAATTCCCCTTTCCATTCGCACTATCAACGCCGCAACATCTGCCGAAGTTGCAATCCCAACGCCCATGTTGCAGTGAAATACAAGATGACCGCAGAACCAATCACCGAAAGCAGTAGGGCCAATCTTTTGAGCTTCTCACCCTGCAGGGCAATCCAGGGGACCGAACCGTCAGCCCACATCAGAAACACTGCCAGCACCGCGCTGGCAAACAGCACCTGTAGGGAAAATCTCCCCCAACCTGGCCGAGGCACGTAGGTAGCACTACGGATCAATCCGATCAAAAGCCACAGGGCGTTGATCAGCGCGCCCACACCGATCGCCAGCGCCAGACCAGCGTGGGCAAACAACGGCACAAACACGAAATTGAGGCACTGTGTGATGACCAGCACTGCCAGCGCGATCAACGCCGGCGCCTTGATGTTCTGGCTTGCGAAATAGCCAGGCGTCAGCACTTTGATGGCTACCAGGCCGAGCAGCCCTGCGCCGTAGCCCATCAGCGCATTCGTTGTCTGGGTCACGTCTCGGGCGGTAAAGGCACCGTTGTGAAACAGCACCGCCACCAGCGGCTGGGCAAACAAAACAAGAGCAACCGCGGCCGGTACCGCAAGCAAAACGACCAACCGCAGTCCCCAATCGATCATCTGGGAAAACTGATCTGCGTTACCCGCAGCTTTTGCAGCAGCCAATTGCGGCATCAGGACGACCCCCAGGGCGACTCCCAACATGGCGGTGGGGAACTCCATGAGCAGGCTGGCACTGTTGAGCCAACTGACCGAGCCTGTGGCCAGATGCGAAGCAATTTGGGTGTTGATCAGCAGGGAAATCTGCGCCACGCTCACCCCCAGCAGTGCAGGGACCATGAGATTTGCTATTCTTTTGGTAGCTGGCTGCGCCCACGCAGCGCGCACCGCAGACCAATTGAGTCCGATTTTTGGTGTCAACTTCATGCGTTCAAGCGCCAGCAGAATGGCCGCCAACTGCAGCAAGCCACCCAACATGACCCCGCCCGCCATGGCATAGATTGGCTCCACCCCCATGCGTGCGAACCAGGGTGCTCCCAGCCATGCAGCGCAAATCATGGCTACGTTAAGTAACACCGGGGTTGCGGCAGGAATGGCGAACTTCTTCCAGGTATTGAGTACCCCTGCGCCCAGTGCCACGACCGACATGCAGGCAATGTAGGGGAACATCCAGCGCGTCATGAGCACGGCCGCGTCAAACCCACCTGGTCTTTCCAGCAAACCACTGGCCATCAGATAGACCAGTGCGGGCGCACCTACTACGCCGACCACACAGGTGAACAACAGCACCCATACCAGCACCGTTGCTACCGAACTCACCAGGCAATGCGTGGCCAGATCGCCCTGGGTTGCCTTGGTTCCCGCGAGTACCGGCACAAAGGCCTGACTGAAAGCACCCTCCGCAAACATGCGTCGCAGCATATTGGGGATGCGAAACGCCACCCAGAATGCATCCGTCATTCCACTGACACCAAAAGTGGATGCCATGAGCAGGTCGCGCACCAATCCCGTGACCCGGGAAGCAAGGGTCCACACGGATACGGTAGAAGCAGATTTGAGAAGACTCACGCGATGAGTGTAGCCCCCACGCTCAGCCAATGAGCGAGTCGTTTCCCGCGATCGGGCTCTGGCGACCTGTAACGACCCGGCGCTACCGAGAATCTGCATTTCTGAAAAGGACCGACCCCTACGGGAACTGGTACAATTATGGGCTTTGCTGGCATCATCCTCAGACACAAGGAATTAAATAATGGCTTCTGGAAAACCCAAGAAAAAGAACCCGCGCCTGGCGTCGGGCCGTAAACGCGTCCGTCAGGACGTCAAGATCAATGCCGCCAACACGTCGCTGCGTTCCAAGTATCGCACCGCGGTGAAGAACGTAGAAAAGGCAGTTCTCGCAGGGGACAAGACCAAAGCTGCTGAAGTTTTTGCCAAGATGCAGGCCGTGGTGGACACCGTGGCTGACAAGGGCATCTTCCACAAGAACAAGGCCGCTCGTGACAAGAGCCGTTTGGCCACCAAGGTGAAAGCCTTGGCACTCGCCGCCTAAACATTTAGGCACAACAGCACGAATCTTCCATTGGGAGATTCGCCGTTTGCACCGGGTGCGCTGTCAGCAAAACAAAAAAGCCGTTCTCTGGAACGGCTTTTTTGTTTTCCAGCCCCGCCCCTATCAGTGGCTGGGCCCAAAGTGCAGCTCGGGTCGTACTTCACTGATCTGAAGTTCATTGTCCACCGCAAAATTGAGGCAAAAGTCCCACGCCATGACTTCATATTCGCGCAGTTCACTGTGGACGATCACGCACTTCACTTTCCCGATCACGGTCGGCACGCACCAAGGGGAGTAGCGCAGGTGGCTTCCCGGCTGTGGCCCCCCGAGGCGGAACTGGCTCATCACACCGGCCAAACGCTCCGCCCAATCGCTGGGTCGAAATAGTTTGCCGTGGCGCGTCAAACCCAAAATGAAAATTTCCTTGGCGGAGTCAGAAACCATCGTGAGGCTTTGAAGATGAAGGTCTGTGGACGACAGGCGCCACCATGCTGCGACGCAGCACGATTTTATCTGGACCAGTTTGCGCCATACTGACAGTACAAAGCCCGCAGGCAAGCGCGACCCATGCGATCGGATGCGCCTAAAATCCGGCTTCAACGGCCCAACTTGCGTTGGGCCGCAGTTTTTTGAGTTAACCACGGAGTGAACCCATGTCTGCCGTCCCGCTCACCGCAACACTATCTTCACCGCATGTGATGCCGACTTATGGCCGCCTGCCCATCGCCCTATCGCATGGTCAGGGCTGCCGGGTGTGGGACACCAACGGGCGACGGTACCTCGACGCGCTCGGTGGCATTGCCGTCAACACCCTGGGTCACAATCACCCGCAACTGGTGGCGGCCTTGCAGGACCAGGTCACCAAGTTGATCCATACGTCCAACTACTACCACATCCCGCTGCAGGAAGAATTGGCACGCCTGTTGGTGGAGCGCTCCGGCATGACAAACGTGTTCTTCTGCTCGACGGGGCTCGAAGCCAACGAAGCGGCACTGAAGCTGGCCCGCAAGTTTGGCCATGACAAGGGCATCGAGCGACCAGAAATTGTGGTGTACGAAAAGGCCTTCCACGGGCGTTCGCTCGCTACCCTGAGCGCCACTGGCAACCCCAAGGTGCAGGCAGGATTTGGCCCGCTGGTAGAAGGGTTCATTCGCGTTCCCATCAACAACATTGAGCAACTCAAGGCCGCGACTGCCAACAACCCCCATGTCGTAGCCGTATTCTTCGAGGCCATTCAAGGAGAAGGCGGCGTCAACCCTATGCACATGGACTACCTGCGCGATGTGCGCGCCTTGTGCGATGACAGGGACTGGCTGCTGATGATTGACGAAGTGCAGTGCGGTATGGGGCGCACCGGCAAATGGTTTGCCCACCAATGGGCTGGCATTCAGCCGGATGTCATGCCGCTGGCCAAGGGACTGGGTTCTGGAGTGCCCGTGGGTGCAGTCGTGGCCGGCCCCCGGGCTGCCAGTATCTTTGCTGCGGGCAACCACGGAAGCACATTCGGAGGCAACCCGCTGGCCATGCGTGCGGGTGTGGAAACCATACGCATCATGGAGGCAAACAACCTGCTGGACAATGCCACAACCGTGGGAAACCATCTTAAAGCAGGGCTTGAGAAGGGCTTGGCCGCTGAACTTGCCTGCGGTGCCGTCAAAGAAATCCGTGGCCAGGGACTGATGCTGGGTGTGGATTTATCGAAACCCTGCGCGGAACTGGTGCAGCGATGTGTCGACCACGGCCTGCTGATCAGCGTGACCGCCGACACCGTTATTCGCCTGGTGCCCCCGCTCATTCTGACGACACAGGAAGCTGATGAAATCGTGTCGCTTCTGTGCCCCCTGGTTTCTGCCCTGTTGAAGGAAGTCCCATGAAGCCCAGCAAGAAAACCGTACCCAGTACCGTGCCCCAGGGAGCCCCCCCGGTACGGCATTACCTGCAATTTTCGGATCTAAGTACGGACGAGTACCACTACCTGCTGGAACGCACGGCTTTCATCAAGAACAAGTTCAAGACTTTTGTGCGTCACCAACCCCTGGTAGACCGCACTCTATCCATGATTTTCGAGAAGGCGTCCACACGCACCCGCGTGAGCTTTGAAGCAGGCATGTACCAACTCGGTGGTAGCGTCGTGCACCTCACCACCGGCGACAGCCAGTTGGGTCGCGCTGAACCGATCGAGGACAGCGCACGGGTGATTAGCCGCATGACCGACATCGTGATGATCCGCACTTACGAGCAGACCAAGATTGAAAAGTTTGCCGCTCACTCACGTGTGCCGGTGATCAATGGCCTGACCAATGAGTTCCATCCCTGCCAGATCCTGGCGGACATCTTCACCTACATCGAACATCGCGGCCCGATCGCTGGCAAAACCGTGGCCTGGGTGGGGGATGGCAATAACATGGCCAACACCTGGCTGCAGGCTGCAGCGTTGTTGGGTTTTCACTTGCGAGTAAGCACTCCAAGTGGCTATGAAGTAAATGAGAAAACAGCCTCCGCTCCTCGCCAAATGGGCGCAGGCAGCTACAAAACGTATAGCGATCCGATGGAGGCCTGCGATGGCGCGGATCTGGTCACTACCGATGTCTGGACCAGCATGGGCTATGAAGCGGAGAACGAGGTGCGGCGCAAAGCCTTTGCCGCCTGGTGCGTGGATTCGCGCATGATGACCGCCGCCAAACCCGATGCGCTCTTCATGCACTGCCTGCCAGCCCATCGCGGTGACGAGGTCAGTGCCGATGTCATCGATGGCCCTCAGTCTGTGGTGTGGGATGAGGCGGAAAACCGAATGCATGTGCAAAAGGCGCTAATGGAATATTTGTTGCTGGGTCGGCAAACCTGAGCATGGGCACCTGCACGGCCTGCGGCGCATGCTGCGCCAGTTACCGCGTGGACTTCTCGGTGCAGGAAACGCAGGACTATGGTGGGTCTGTGCCGGTCGGCCTGACGGTGAGCGTGACGGCAAATACCAGTCGCATGCGCGGCACCGACCACACGCCCCCCCGATGTGCGGCACTGACCGGGAAGGCGGGGGAACGGGTGGAATGTGGTATTTACGAATGGCGCCCATCTCCATGCCACGAATTGCAGGAAGGTTCCGATGCCTGCAACCGCGCCCGGATTCGCCATGGCCTCGCCGTGTGGCCATGACCGTGCCTCGCTTTACTGGATGCGTTTTTTCTGAAAGACCTTCACCATGATTACACTGCAAGACTGTCGGGACCGTGACGCTGCCGACCCCCTGCGCAGCCTCAGGGACCTGTTCCACATTCCCAAAGGAGTCGTCTACCTCGATGGCAACTCGCTGGGAGTCATGCCCATCGCCGCAGCGGCTCGGGCGGCCCAGGTCGTGACCCAGGAATGGGGAGAGGGACTGATCCGATCCTGGAATTCCGCGGGCTGGTTCAACCTGCCGCAGCGCCTGGGCAACCTAATCGCACCGCTGATCGGAGCCAGTACGGATGAAGTGGTCGTGACCGACACCACATCAATCAACCTGTATAAGGTGCTTTCTGCTGCACTGAGTGTTTCTCGTCAGGACGATCCTGCTCGTCGCGTTATCGTCAGCGAACGCAGCAACTTCCCCACTGATCTGTACATTGCCGAAGGGTTGTGCCGCGAGCGCGGTCTTACACTGAAACTGGTGGAGCCCGAGGAGATTGGCGCGTCGATGACGTCCGAGGTCGCCGTTCTGATGCTGACCCATGTGAACTACCGCACCGGTGCAATGCACGACATGGCCCGCGTCACCGCAGCAGCCCACGCCGTCGGCGCCCTCGCCGTCTGGGATCTAGCCCACAGCGCAGGCGCAGTCACGGTCGATCTGACCGGCGCGAAGGCCGACTTCGCTATCGGCTGCGGCTACAAGTACCTGAACGGAGGGCCCGGTGCACCGGCATTTGTCTGGGTCAACCCGCGTCACCGCGACCGTTTTTGGCAGCCCCTTTCCGGCTGGTGGGGCCATGCTGCGCCCTTTGAATTCACACCCGGTTACCGTCCTGCTGCCGGCATCAACCGCTACCTGAGTGGCACCCAACCCATCGTGAGCTTGTCACTGCTGGAATGCGGCCTCGACACCTTTACGGCGGCGCATGCACTGGGTGGCATGGCTGCGTTGCGAATCAAGTCACTGGCCCTCACGGACCTTTTCATTGCATTGGTCGAGCAGCGTTGCGCGGGTTATGGTCTGGGACTGGCGACGCCCCGTGAGCATGAACAGCGCGGCTCGCAGGTGTGCCTCACCCGAGAACATGCCGCCCAGGGCTCGGGTGCATTTGCCATCGTACAAGCACTGATCGCGCGTGGTGTCATCGGCGATTATCGTGCGGGCAATGGGGACACTCGCAAGGACATCCTGCGCTTTGGCCTTACCCCGCTATACCTTGGTTTTGAGGACGTGTGGAGTGCGGTGGAACATTTGCGACAGGTATTGGCAACCGACGAGTGGAAAAGACCGCAATTCAACGAAAAATACACGGTAACCTGACCTCAACGTGCCCTCACCGCCAAGAGGCTATGCAATAGCCGATACCATGGCAGCGTGTAGCACGTAATAAATAGCGCGGGTGAGGATTGGAATGAGAACCGTCAGTTGCAAGCTGACCCAACAAAACAATGGCATATTTTGAATGGGTTGATGAATTGATCATCGATCAGGGGAACATCGACAAGGAACACCGTAAACTGGTGGAGTTGATCAATGATCTCTATGACGCCGCTTTTCAGGGGCTGGATCGCGTCAAAGTCGGATCAATCATGGCGGAGTTGGTCTTTTATACCCAAGACCATTTGCTCAATGAAGAAGAGGTGATGGCAGCCGTAGGATTTCCCGATCTGGCTGCGCACAAACGGGATCACGTCCAGTTTCTTGCAATGCTTCAAGACATTCAAAGCAAATTCAACCTCGGACAGACCACCTCGGCGACCCAACTTGCCGAGACGTTGAAGGTCTGGCTGTCCAACCACATCTGTGAAGCCGACGCCAAGTTGCGTCAGTATCTTGGCGATGTGGAGGAAATAGAACTTGGCTGAATCAGTAACCCAGCGCACCCCGATACAGCCAGGGGACGTCCAGCAATTTTTCACCCAGTAGACCAATGGAGGCGTCCCGCCCCCATCGGACCCACCCGGTGGAATGGAATATTTGACCGTTTCTGATGGATCGGGCCTGCACCCTCGCATTGCGCTGCCATCGCAGCGCACCGTAGGTCTTGAGGCGCTGCGCCATGGGACCATTGGCCGGCGTCAACACACTTTGCAGGCAAGCAGCGTCTTCAATCGCCATCCCCGCACCCTGCGCCAGGTAGGGGCGCATGGGGTGCGCTGCATCCCCCAGCAGCGCCACGCGCCCTTGGGCATGCTCAACTGGGCTGCGCATCGGAGTGCGGTCGCACAAAGACCAGACCCGCCAGTGCGCAATGGCTTCAATCAGTTCCTGCAGAGCGCTGCAGGTTCCCGACATGGCACAGCGCAAATCGTGGGCATTGGTTTGTTGATCCCATTCGTCGGCGTCCTCGTCCAGATGACCGAGAATGATGCCCACCACATTGAGCCAATTCCCGTTGCGCACCGGGTACTGCACCACATGCAGATCCGGGCCGAGCCAGACGGTGACGTGCTGGCTGCGCAGCTTTTCCGGCAACTCGTGCTGTGGCACCATGGCGCGGTAGGCCAGGTGGCCCGTGACCCGTGGTGGGCCATCATTGAGCAACTGCTGACGCACGGCGCTCCAGATGCCGTCCGCCCCGACCAACGCCTGCCCCTGAACTTCCGCGCCCTCGAGGGTGTGAGCACGGACAAAACTATCAGTTTGGACGAATCGTTCCAGCCGTTGCCCCAATTGCAATTGAACCGCGTCGTGCTGTTGAGCCGCCAGCAGCAGGAGCCGTTGCAGATCAGCCCGGTGAATTGTGGCGTACGGTGCGCCATAGCGCTCGCGGGCGCGCCCACCCAGAGCCAGCTTGCCAATCTCATCACCGCTTGCGGCGCTGCGCACCCTCAGGTCAGCCGGAAACGCCGCGACCTGCCCCACCGCTTTTTCCAAGCCCCAGGCGTTCAGAACACGCACTACGTTGGGGCCCATCTGGATTCCCGCGCCCACTTCGCGAAACTCACGGGCACGCTCAAAAAGCTGCACCGTCCACCCGGCCTTCGCACAGGCCAGCGCTGCGGATAGTCCGCCTATGCCGCCACCCGCAATCAGAATCTGATTTCTCATACCGCTATTGTCCCGCCTTTTGGTGCCGACTTTGCCAATCCCCCACCCCAGACA
>Ga0194060_10000580_pt1 | contig 26714 bp, 23 predicted proteins | sample SepL225m_MetaG_FD_163427 | JGI IMG/M metagenome (GOLD analysis project Ga0194060, IMG submission 163427) | Anoxic zone freshwater microbial communities from boreal shield lake in IISD Experimental Lakes Area, Ontario, Canada - Sep2016-L222-5m | ecosystem: Environmental > Aquatic > Freshwater >... | reverse complement strand
GCGGATCTGGAAAGCGAAAAATTGCTCAGCCGCGTGACCTATCTCAGCGTGATTTCAAATACCACTCCGATGCTGGGACTGATCGGTACGGTTCAAGGAATGATCATGGCGTTTTATACGATGGGCACCATGGAGGCAGGCGCTGCCCAGCAGTCCATGCTCGCGGTGAACATCTCGCACGGGTTGTGGGCGACGGCCGTCGGTCTGGGAACCGCCGTGCCGGCGACGATTTTCTTCTACTATTTCAAGAATCGTGCCATGAACAGCATTTTGCGCATGGAAGCCCTGACGCTGGACCTGATCAAGGCCCTCCGCAATGTCGAAGTGGTGTCGGAGTAAGCCGGTATTAGAGGTGACAACCTATGCGTCAGAAACGAGAGGAAGAATATCTTAACGGCAACTTGACGGCCATGATTGACGTGGTCTTTCAGTTGATCATTTTCTTTGTCTGCACCACCAACCTTCAGGATAAGGCCATTGACGACCGGATCAAACTCGCCATGGCCCCCAATGGAAAAGTGGAAACGAGGAAGAATCCCTACGAGGTAAAGGTCTATGTCGCCGAAAAGGGAGGGCTTTCTATAGCCCGTACGCCCCTGTCGGCCGACATGCTGACGATCATCCTGAAGAAATCCAGGGCGGACGCGAGAGGCAATGAGGTTCCTGTACTGATTATGGCGGATGCCCGGGCGAAACATAGCGCTGTCAAAAAGGCCATGGATGCCTGTACAGCGGCCGGTATCTGGAAAATCAAATTTACCGCACTTAAAGAAAAGGCCTGATTGGCTGAAGGGTGTTATGGCTAGAAAACGAAGACGAAATTCATTTCAGGCGGGTGAATTGAACCTGACCGCCATGATTGATGTGGCCTTCCAGTTGCTGGCGTTCTTCATCCTCACGGCGAAGCCGGTGGATGTGATCACCAATCTGGATGTCTTTCGCCCCATGGCGGAGAAGGCGTCACAGGAACAATCCCCGGCCAAGGTGATCCGGGTAACAGTGTTCCCCGATGGGTTTACGATTAACGATCGGGCTGTGGACAGCAAAGGGTTGAGCGCACTTCTTGGAAAACTGGCTGATTTGGACAAAACTCAGACCGTTCTCATCCAGTGCCTCAATGAGTCCCCGCACGGCAAGTTGATTGAGTTATTGGATCTCTGCGCGAAGCTGAAGCTGACCAATCTTTCTGTGATCAGTTCTGGTGGAGCCTGACGGAAGGATTACTTCCGGTTTTTTTGTAATGTTTTGCTATTTGCAGGTAATAGGCCATAGGTGAGACTAACCCGGTTTTCAGGAGTGCTATAAACATGGATGTAAACCACATCAAGAGGCTGATCAAGGAGCATGTCTGGGGCCCCGTGGGGTCAGTCATCGTGCATGTTGTCATTGTGACGATGCTGGTGGTATTTGCGGTGGCACCGCAGTCCCAGGTGGCGCCGGAAGTTGAAGTCAACATGATGGAAACCAAGGCCGATGTGTTGGAGGAGGTGTTGAAGACTGAGGTTAAGCCTGAAACCCCGCCTCCTGAAAAGGATGTCGATGTGGATCGGCCGGATTCGGCGACGACCAGCACGATGGATGTTCCTTCCGATGCCCCCGGCAGCGGGATGGGCAATGCCGAGGGAGCAGGGATTGGTAGCGGGGATCCTTCCCTGGCAGCCGGTTTTGAGGTGGCTATGGCCAAGAGCCCCCTCGTCATGAGGGGTTTATATGCCACACGGACGGCGGGCGGACGGGGTGGGGCGCTCAGTGCCTTTGGTGGAACCAAACGCGGCGAAGATGCTGTGATGCGCGCCTTGCGTTGGTTAAAGGCCAAGCAGGACGAGGACGGATCATGGAAGACTGTGGATCAAGCGTATCCGGATCACGCGCCCGCGATGGCCGGCCTGGCCCTTTTGTGTTTTCTGGCCCATGGGGAAACGCCGGCTTCGCCGGAGTTCGGTCAGACGGTCGAAAGAGCCATGAAATATATTGTCAGCAAGCAGGGTCCGAACGGCGGGTTCGGTGAAAAGCCATTCAGCGACCATGGGACCTATGAACATGGCATCTGCACATATGCCATCGCGGAAGGCTTTGGTCTAACCAAAATCATGGCGTTGAAGGAGGCCATGGACAAGGGAATCCAGATAATCATCAACGGGCAGCAGGCCTGTGGCGGGTATGACTATGCCTACAAGGCAGAGCCGCGCTGGGATATGTCTGTGACGGGTTGGCAGTTGCAAGCCATGAAGGCGGCCAAAATGGCGGGTTGTTCCAACGAAAAACTGGAAGAGTCCATTACCAAGGCGATCGATTTTCTTCGTAAGATCAATATTCCCGGTCAGGGAGGGTTTGGGTATAGCGGAAATAATGGTGCTCCGGACTCGAAATCGACGCCTTCCATGACCGGCGCCGCCACATTGTGTCTTCAGTTGTTGGGCAAACCTGATTGCAAGGAGGTCAAGAACGGCTTGAAATGGCTCAATGACAATCCTGTTACCGTGGAGTGGGAGAAAGGCGACGGCGGCAAGCATGCTGTGTATGCTTGGTACTATATCACGCAGGCCAAGTTCCAAAAGGGCGGTCCTGACTGGAAGGCGTGGAACACCATGTTTTCCACAGCCCTGATCAAGGGGCAGATCATTGAGGGGAAGTTGGGGCACTGGGAGGGTGGCGATAGCGGGTGGGCCTCGGGGATCGTCTATACCACCACGCTGAGCTGCCTGATGCTGGAAGTCTACTATCGCTATCTGCCTACCTTCCAACATGTTGAAAACGCTCCGGATGCCCCCGTCGCCGCTAAGTCGGATGACGTGGTGGTGGAAGTGAAGTAATCGCGGATGAGCGAAGGCGGGCACATACGGCTTCTTCCCACCGATGTGGCTAATAAAATCGCGGCGGGAGAGGTCGTTGAGCGTCCTGCCTCCGTTCTCAAGGAAGTCCTCGAAAACGCCATTGATGCCGGCGCCACTCAAATTGATGTCGAGATTGTAGCTGGCGGAACCCGCCTTGTTTCGGTGGCCGACAACGGATCCGGCATGAATCGCGATGACGCCCTTCTCGCCATTGAGAGGCATGCCACCAGTAAAATCTACACGGTGGCGGACATTGAGCACATTCACACCCTGGGTTTCCGCGGGGAGGCGCTTGCCGCCATCTCCTCGGTTTCACGCTTCCGTTTTCAAACCCGGCGGCATGATGAGTTGGCCGGGACGGAATTGGTCGTCAGCGGAGGAAAACTGCTCGACGTGAAGGATGCCGGCTGTCCGCCCGGCACCCTCTTTGAGGTTCGCGACCTTTTTTTTAATATTCCCGTGCGCCGGAAATTCCTGAGGTCCCCCCAGACAGAAACCGTGCATGTGAGGCAGATGTTTCTACTGCAAGCATTGGCGTGGCCGGCGGTGGGGATGAGTTTGACTCTGGATGGCCGGCGCGCCTGGTCCTTGGCTTCCGGCTCTACCCCGCTGGAACGGATTCGTGAACTGTTCGGGAAGGATCTCGTGGAAAAGTTGTGCCCGGTGACGAAGCCTTCCGGAGAAGTTAGGATTTCGGGCTTTGTCAGCCTCCCAGAGCTGACCCGTGGCGACAGGACGGAGCAGTATGTTTTTGTAAACGGACGCCCTGCCACGGCCCCCGTGGTAAATTATGCCCTTGGTGAAGCCTTTCATGCCTTGATTGCCGAGGGGCGGCATCCTTATGTTTTTTTGTATCTGGAGACGGATCCGGAACTAGTTGATGTGAACGTACATCCCACCAAGAAGGAAGTCCGCTTCCGGAATCCCTCCGAGGTGCGGGATGCGATTATTGGCGCGATCCGCTCGGCTTTGTCGGGTGCGGGATCCGCATTTGTGGCAGGGCAGGGATCGGGGCCTGAGGGTCCCTTGGACGGAGATCAAAAGGTCATCCTGCCCACCCTTCAAATTGATGATCTTCCCGTGTCACGCGTGTTTTCGTATCCACGCCTGCCGCCTCAGGAAGTGAGGCCTATCGTGATGCCGGGCAGGGCCACGCCCGACCTTTTGGCGGCCGCTCCCGTGCAGAAGGGACCGTGGACATGGTGTCGTGTGATCGGGCAAATAGGCGGGCTCTATGTGCTGCTCGAAACCGGGGATGGTTACGTCGTCATGGATCCCCACGCGGCCCACGAGCGGGTCTTGTTTGAAAAAATCCTGAACTCACTGGAGCATGGGCGTGTGGAAAGTCAGGGACTACTGGCGCCGACGACGGTTGAGTTGCAGCCCCGTGATGCGCTCTTCGTTCGCAAGAATCTAGATGTGATCAAGAAGATGGGGATTGGAGTGGCGGAGTTTGGGGGCGATACCTTTGTTGTGGATGCGTTGCCGCAAGGGATGGAAGAATTGGATATCAAGGAGTTGCTGATTGATATGGCGCATCATCTTGAAACCCTTGGCGAGCGGGGTAGTCATACCCGCTGGCGTGAAGAGGCCATTGCGCAGGCAGCCTGTAAGGCGGCCGTGAAGGCCCGTGACCGGTTGAGCCTGCTGGAAGTGGAACAACTGGTTATTGACCTGGCCTCGGCCGAGATGCCCTATACCTGCCCCCATGGCCGCCCGACTTTAATCTATACCTCATTCAAGGAACTTGCCCGCAAGTTCGGACGGGAATAACTGGGGATTGACGGAGCCGTCGCTGATGTCCATAGATCGCCACTTGCTATATCAGTCCTTCGGCGTACCATTCTGCCCCATGGATCACGTCGATAGACCCCGATTCTCAAATCGCCGGAACCGGCGGCATGCCATGCAGTCACAAACGCACAGAAAGACGCGAAACGGTGTGGCTGTAATTCTCTGTTTCGTGGTTCTGGCCTTGACGGCCATGCCGTCACTCGGGCAGCAGAAAACGCGGGAGGCTCCCGCGAGGACGAATGCCCCACCCACCCATATCCTGTTTGTGTGCACGGGCAACTTCTACCGAAGCCGCTTCGCCGAGGAGTATTTCAACTACAAGGCGAAACAGCTTGGCCTCGCGTGTCGCGCCGAGTCACGCGGGACCATAGTTGTGCCAGGAGCCGATCCGGGGCCTCCGGGAATGTCTCCCACGACCCTGGTGAAGTTGGAAGAGCGTGGCATCAAACCAGCCGGAACAAACCGTTGCCGCATGGCGCTTTCGACCAATGACATTTCCCGATTTGATGTCTTCGTCGCCCTCAACGGGGCAGAGCAGCTCGAGGCCATGAAGCGCGTGGGCTATCCCGCTCAACGCACCATTTCATGGGATATCCAGGACGGTGTCGAGAACGTCGATCGCGAATTCTCGCGTCTGGTGGCCGACCTGGATGCACTGCTCAAAGATTGTATCGTTCCCTGAACCGTTCTGTTAACAACCGCCCTCCTACGCCCTGCGGCGGGTAAGCCTTGCGCGGCAATTGTTTTGGTCGCAGACCATCCGTAGCTCAAGCGTTAGCACCGGGCGAAGGATGGCGGAGAGGGAGGGATTTGAACCCTCGGTACCGGTTGTTACCAGTACGGCGGTTTAGCAAACCGCTGCTTTCGACCACTCAGCCACCTCTCCAGGAAAAGAAATAACGACTCCAAACAGGTGAGTAATCGCGGCTAAAGCTAGGGAAGGAGCCTTGAAAAGTCAAGGGCGGGTTTACTCGGGGCTAGGGTGCCATCGATAAACATTTGCTCACCCGTGGGCAAGTCGTGCAGGCAAAAGCCATTGCATTTCCAGCCTGCTTCAGGCACCGTACCCACTAGACATCGCAATCTCAGGTGGCACCAGGCATGCTTATCATTGTTGAATCGCCGACCAAGGCAAAAAAAATACAATCCCTTCTCCGGGTCAAGGCCATGTCGACCGTGGGTCACTTCAAAGACCTTCCCGATGCCGTCCTCGGGGTTGACCTCAAAACTTACGAGCCAACTTTTGTCTATCACGAGAAGAAGGCTCATCTTCCTGAGGCCTTGCGGGCGGCCGCCAAAGGGGAAACCGTGATGCTGGCCGGCGACCCGGACCGCGAGGGTTATGCCATCAGTTGTCACATTTTCGACGAGGTCAAGTCCGTTGCCAAGGAATGCCTCCGCATGGAGATTTACGAGGTCACCGAAAAGGGGCTCAAGGAAGCCCTGGCCAAGGCGGTTCCTTTCGCGCAGACCAATACCGGACTGTACAATGCGTTCCTCGGGCGCAGGGTTGGCGACCGGTTGGTCGGGTATATCCTTTCCCCGATCGCCAGCAGAAGCCTCCACAATAAATTCAGCGTCGGGCGGGTGCAGTCACCTGCGGTCCGATTGGTGGTGGATCGCGAGCGGGAGATTAGGAATTTCACGTCATCTTTATACTGGATCTTAAGCATTCAACTCAATAAGGAGGGCGCCCTGTTTTCGGCATCGCATGTCAAAGGCAAGTTCGAGAATCTGGCCGATGCCAAGGGAATAATCGCCGCCATCCAGGGGGAAACCCATGCACGGGCCGAAAAAGTTGACCAGAAGGAAACCCGCCAATCGCCGAAGCCGCCGTTCACGACGGTGGATCTGCAAGCGGCGGCCGCCGCCCGGTTGAAATTTACCCCGGAATTGACGATGAAACTCGCCCAAGCCCTCTTTGACCATGGTTTGACGACCTATCACCGCACCGATTCCGTCCGGATGGACGAGGCGTTTATCGCCGAGATCCGCGGGTTTCTAGAGAAGACGCTCGGCGCCGGCTATCTTCCGGCCAAGCCCAACCAGTATAAGTCGAAAAACTCGCAGGCGGAGGCTCATGAAGGCATTCGTCCCACCCATATGCATTCCGTCTCTGAGATCGACGCCCTGATGGCCAGGGAGCAACTCACCTCGGAACACGCCAAGCTTTACGACCTGATTTTCCGGCGGGCTGTGGCGAGCCAAATGGCGCCGGCACGCTACGACGCCACGATGTTGCTTTTCGATGTGGCCGGTGAAAAATTCAAGGCCACCGGCCGGGTTCTTAAATTTGACGGGTTTCTCAAGGTGTACGCCGAGGCTGATGAGGAGAAGGAGCGCAAGGCGGAGGAGGAACGCAAGGGGGAGGAAGAGAAAACGCAGACGCTTCCCCCCGTGGCCCTGGGCGAGCGGGTACTGAAAGACAAGGAGACCCTGGAGGAGAAAAAGACCAAGCCGCCGGGCCGGTTTACGCTGGGCTCGCTTGTGAAGGAACTGGAGCGGCTCGGTATCGGGCGCCCCTCGACCTACGCAACCATTACCAAGAATATTACCGACCGCGGTTATGTGAGTGTGGAAAAAGGAAAGGTGGTTCCCCTGCCGCCCGGCGAAGCCCTGATCGATTTTCTGAGGGCGAAGCATTCCTGGGTGATTGATTACGAACTGACCAGCAAGATGGAGGCTGTTCTTGACCGTGTGGTTGAGAATACAGAAACCTGGCAACGTTTTTGCAAAGGCGTTCACAACAAGATGGGGTATGCGGTTCCCCCGGCGCGAGCCGTTGGGGGCGGCCCGAGCGAGGCGCAACTCAAGTACGCCGCAGCCCTGGCGGCTCAACACCATCTTTCGATACCCGAAGAAACCCTGAAGACCGGCAAGGCGCTTTCGGAATGGATCGCGGAGAGGGTTGGAAAGAAGGGCCCAGCGCATTCTTCCGGATGATGAGCCTGCAAAACAGTGAAGAATAATGGCTGCGGATCAGCAAGGCAGCAGAAGGCCGGAGTCGGAATGCAGTCTGTCGCGTAGGTCGGCCATGGAATCAAACGTTAAATCCGCCACGTCCCTGGGGGCGGAAGGATGAACAAGGATGGTGCGGCATCCGGCAGTTCGCCCGGCTTCCGCATCCTTGGGTGAATCGCCGATCATCCATGATTTTGAGAGGTCGATGGAATGGGCTTTTGCCGCCGCTAAAATCATGCCGGGTTTGGGTTTGCGGCACGTGCACCCCGCGTCATTATCATGGGGGCAGTAATAAATGTCCAGTAGGGCGAGGCCGTGCCGCTCTTTCAGGGCCGCGCGCAACCGGTGATGGATGTCTTCCACGGTTGCCGCCGTCATGATGCCGCGGGCCACGCCGCGCTGGTTGGTTACGATCACGGCAGCATAGCCAAGGCCGGTGACGTTCCGGAGAATATCAACGAACTCCGGCAGAATGTGGAAATCTTCCCAGCGTTCAACGTAACCCGGTCCGGGAGATTGGTTCACAATCCCATCCCGGTCAAAAAAGATGCACTTGATCATGGGACCTTCACTTTCACTTCAAACGAAGTTTCCGCAAATATCTGGGATCGTACCGAACCGACCTTGTAGGCGACAACCCGTAATGTATGGGGGCCTTGGGTGAGGGTGGCTGGATCCAGGATCGTTTCCGGGTTATTCCCCACGGCCTGCAGGGTTCTTCCGTCGAGCAGGAACATGAACCGGTTAAACACCTCGTTGCGACGGGATTGGATTACAGCGGTAACAGGTTTGCGTTTTGCAAAGGATCCGTCCTCAAGGCCGCGAATCACCAGTGTTGACAACGGGGACCAGGGACTGGCGAGGGGTTCGCCCAGCAGCAGGATCTGGAGGGGGCAGCGGATGGATTGTGTAAGGCTTTCGAGGATGGTGCAGCCTGCCGCCTGGAGGGAAAAGACCCGCGCATGCGGGAACTTCATCCATATTGAGCGCGGCTCAACCACGGTTCCGGCCGATGCCGTGGCGCCGGCCCGGATCCATTCGGTGATTTTGGTTTGGCTGTTGCTGTCGAAAACCGCCCCGAAACTGGTCAAATGTTCGGCGATGGCCCCGGGTAGGAAATTGAACGGTCGGGTGGAGATTCCGGGTACATCCGCGATCCCGGACATGAGTCCGATTTGTCCGTCAGGATTTGACGGGAATGCGTTGGTTATGACGGTGGCGATACCCTGGGCTTTCAAGTCGCGAATGACGGGGGCGAATTCCCAGGTCCGGCAGAGGGTTCGTACGTCATTGTTTGTTACGAGGGTGATCGTGCCGTCCGGCCAGGTCCGGTCGGACTTTACGCCAGCCCGCAGGCAGGCCATGATTTCCTCGCGAGTATTGCCGTTGGGCCCCATATAGCCCAGCATCATGCTCGGAACGGGCATGTCCTGTCCGAGCCAGGCGTTCAGAACATCCAGCGACTGGGCGGGAAACCCGTGTGTTTGTCCGGCGCCCGGCCCGGCGAAAAGAGGGGAGGCGTAGGTTCCTTTTTCAGTCCATTCCTTCTCCGGTAACCGGCCTTTCAGGAAGGTGATGCCATGGAGGGAAAGGGCCGGGGTGGAGGTGATGCGGATGGGGAAGTCCACGGAATAGATCCAGGCGAGGATATGGTCGCCGATGCCGCGTTCCCGTATGGCGAGGCACGCCGGCGCCCAGATTGTTTTGGTGAACTCATCCGGCGTCATCTCCAGCGCCGGATTTTCCGGGAGGTCGAGTTCCACCAGGTTGACCCCGGGGACATTCCGCAACGCGGCATATTCCCGTGCTATTTCCAGGGATCGCGGGGAGTGGCGGTTAGCGAGCAGCAATACCTCATGGGGACCCAGCGCGAAGGCGGTGGAAGCCAGTCCCAAAAAAGAAATCAGAATCCAGAATCCAGAATCCAGAATCCAGAAAACTGAAGTTGAAAAGAAAGAGGCCGGATTCAGAACGATGTTCTTCTGAATTTCGGTTTCAACATTCTGGATTCTGGATTCTGGATTCTGGATACCGTCCCTTCCTTTACCCGCCGTTTCTGGGCAATTCGATCGGGCAGGGCTTCAGGTTCCAGACCTCGCGCGAATATTCCATGATGGTCCGGTCGGAACTGAACTTGCCCATGTTGGCGATATTCATCACGACCATGCTGCCCCATTTGTCCTGGTCGCGATAGGTCTCGTCCACCACTGTTTGGGTTTGGACGTAGGACTGAAAATCAGCCAAATGCATGTAATAGTCGCCATGCTCCAGCAGGGCTTCCCGGATAGACCGGAATAACCCGGGCTGTTCCAGGTTGATGAAGTCGCCGGACAGGCAGTCAATGATCGTCCGGATGGATTCATCGGTGTTGTAATAGTCCCAGGGATTATAGCCGGCGGCGCGGAGGTCGTTGACCTCTTCGATGGTTTTGCCGAAGAGGAAGAAGTTATCGGCACCCACTTCCTCCCGGATCTCGATGTTCGCGCCGTCGAGCGTGCCGATCGTCAGCGCGCCGTTCAGGGCAAACTTCATGTTGCCGGTGCCGCTGGCCTCGGTTCCAGCGGTGCTGATCTGCTCGCTCAGGTCGCTGGCCGGGATGATGCGCTCGGCGAGAGAGACGCGGTAATCGCTCAGGAAGACCACCTTCATGCGGCCCCGCACATCGGGATCGGTGTTGATCACGGAGGAGAGGTCATTGATGAGCTTGATGATCAACTTGGCCATGGCGTACCCCGGGGCCGCCTTGCCGCCGAAGATGAAGGTCCGGGGCTGGACGAACATGTTGGGATCCTTCTTGATCTGCGTATAGCGGTGCAGGATGTGCAGGCAGTTGAGAAGCTGGCGCTTGTATTCGTGCATGCGCTTGACCTGGACGTCAAAAAGGGAGTTGGGATCCACATCCACGCCGTGAGCGACCCGGATATAGTCCGCCAGGCGAACCTTGTTATCCAGTTTGATGCGGCGCAGATCGGCCTTGAATTCCGCCTCCTTGGCGTAGCGCTCGAGTTTCTTGAGATCGTAGAGGTTCTTGATCCAGCCGTCGCCGATTCTTTTGGTGATCAGGGACGCCAGGGCGGGATTGCTCTTGAGCAGCCAGCGGCGCTGGGTGATGCCGTTGGTCATATTGGTGAATTTCTGCGGCCACAACTCGAAGAAATCCTTGAACAGGGTTTCCTTGAGCAACTGGGAGTGCAGCGCGGCCACGCCATTGACTTTGTGGCTGCCCACCACGGCGAGGTTCGCCATGCGGAGCTGTTTTTCATGGCCTTCCTCAACGAGCGACATGCGACCGAGGCGCTCGTGGTCGTTCGGAAACTTGTTCATGACCTGTCGCAGGAAGCGGCGATTAATTTCGTAAATGATGGTCAGATGTCGCGGCAGCAGATCCTCGAAAAGCCGGACGGGCCATTTCTCCAGTGCCTCGGGCATGATGGTGTGGTTCGTGTAGCCGAATACGCGCGTGGTCAGATCCCACGCCAGATCCCAGTCCAGGCCGTTTGTGTCAATCAAAAGGCGCATCATCTCGGCAATACCCATGGCGGGATGGGTGTCGTTCAACTGGATCGCGACCTTATCGGGCAGTACGCGCCAATCGGTATTGTTGACCCGGAAGCGGCGCAGGATATCCTGAAGCGAACAGGAGACGAAGAAGTACTGTTGCTTGAAGCGGAGTTCGCGGCCCTGCTCGATGCGGTCATTGGGGTACAGGATCTTGGTGATGTTCTCGCGCAGGATCTTCTGTTCATAGGCGCGGATGTAATCGCCATTGTTGAAGAACGAGAGGTCGAACTCTTCCGAGGCCTTGGCCGTCCAGAGGCGCAGGTTGTTCACCGTGTTGTTGCCGTAACCGGCGACGGGGAAATCGTAGGGCATGCCGATGATCGTATCGTGATTGACCCAGCGCGAGGTATGGCGCCCCTGGTCGTCGCGCTCATCCTTGACTTCGCCGCCGAAATGGACGGGATACTGGTATTCGGGCCGCTCAATGTCCCACGGGGTTCCATCACGGAGCCAGTTGTCGGGCTCCTCAACCTGGTTCCCGTTGCGGAGCGCCTGACGGAAGATACCGTAGTCGTAGCGGATGCCGTAGCCGTAGCCGGGGAGTTCGAGTGTGGCCAGCGAGTCGATAAAGCAGGCGGCCAGACGGCCGAGACCGCCGTTGCCGAGGGCGGCATCGCGCTCCAGATCGCGCAGATAGTTCCAGTCGAGGCCCAGTTCGGCCATGGCTTTGGCGACAATCTGGTCAAGCCCGAGGTTGATCACATTGTTCCCCATGGCCCGGCCGATGAGATACTCCAGGGACAGATAATAAACGCGTTTGACGTTGCGCGAGACGTAGGTCTGGCTGGTTTGGATCCATCGGCCGATCAGGCGGTCGCGGACAGACATGGCGAGGGCGATGTAGCGGTCATGGTCGGTCGCCGAGTACTGGTCGCGGGCCAGCGTGTATCGCAAATGGTTCTCGAAGCTTAATTTGATGGCTTCGACGGTGTCGAGGGTGCGGTATTGACGCAAATCATCACAGGGCGCCACTCCGTTATTAGTGCTGTCGGATGGGCGTTTCTTTTTCATGGTTGTCGTCGTCTTGGCCATAGTCTACCCCAGTTTGTTGTCATGCATCGAAACAAGCAGGAAGTATAGAGTAAATTGGGCGGAATGGCAAATAGCATGCCGCGTTTAGGGTGCAGGTTATGATTGACTCAGAAGGCGGGTTGATTGAAGCTTGCCGCATGAAAACATCGACAACATTAGTTTCCTCAAAGGTTAGGGTTTGGAAATTTGGTCGTTTGGGAATTGGGGGCGTCGTGCTCCTGACGGCCGCTGCGGCGGTGTTGGCGGCGGAAAGCCCCCCGCCAAAAGACCTGGGCTTGTTCTTTCAGCAAAATTGCGCCCGCTGCCACGGGGCGAACGGGGATGGGCGTGATGCGACAGGCAAGCACCTTCGTGGAGCGGTTTTTACCACTCCACAATGGCAGCAGAATAACAATGATACGGCCATGGCCAAGGTCATCCTCAAGGGTAAGTTCTTCGGACTGGCAATGCCCGCTTTCAAGGATTCGCTCAGCCAGGATGAGGCCCTTCGCCTGGTCAGGGATATCCTTCATAAGCAATTGGGCGCACCCAAGCCTCGTCCGTGATACGATTCGATCGCCATCATATGAAAACTTGTTCCCTGCGCGAATCTGAAGCCGTCGAGCCGAAACAGCTTGCCGCCCTGCTCGAGTTTATTCCCGTCTTTGAGGATCCGACTTTCTGTCCCGAACGGATAATACCGGTTGATGAATCCGAACTGCCTGATGTGGATTTCATGAAGGTGGTATCGCGTTTCATGGATGCCTGCTACAAGAACGGGTTCGTGGTCCGCTTTGACTGGGAAGCGTGGGAGGCTGAGGGAATGGGCTACGTCAGGACGCCGGAATTATTAAAGGAGGCCGATCTGAATGGATTGCGTCGGTTGCTCACCTGGCATGTCCGGCAAAACCGGTTTGTCAGGCTCCACGTCGCCACCATGATCGCCACGGGACATATTTTGCAAGTGTTGAAACGCTTGAACGAGCTGGTTATCCCAGAATGTCCTTGAGCCCCTCGATCAGGCGGTCAATGTCGGCATGGGTGTTGAAAACATGGGTCGAGGCCCGTATCGTTCCCTCCAGTTTTAACCGATGGTGAAGAATGTGGGCGCAATGATAGCCGCCGCTTACCAGAATCTGGTGCCGGTCAAACAATTGACGGGCCACGGCATCGGCGCTGAGCCCGCTGGTTTCCACTTTGAAGGTTGCCAGTCCGATCCGATGAGTTAAGGGAACGCTGCCGGCAAGAACGTTTACTTCCGGGATGGCACCCAGTGCTTCCACAAGATGCCTGCCCAGGTCAAACGAGTGGCTGGCAACCGCCTCCATACCGATGGCGCGAAGATAAGCCACTGCGGCGCCAAGCCCGATCACTCCCTCGATATTGGGCGTTCCCGCCTCGAAACGGAGAGGAAGTGCGTGAGCGACAAACCGGTCATCGCTATGGAATTTCACCATTCCGCCGCCAGTTTGATACAAGGACAGCGCGTCCAGCCGTTCCCGTTTCCCATACAAAATTCCGACGCCGGACGGGCCCAGCAATTTGTGCCCCGAGGTCGCCAGGAAATCGCAATCAAGCGCCTTGACGTCGATGGGAATATGACTGGCACTCTGGGAGGCATCAAGGAACACGGGCACATTCCGGGCATGGGCTGCGGCAATCCACGGCTCCACCGGCGCCAGCACCCCCAGTGTGTTTGAAACCTGGGCTATTGTCGCCAGCCGAGTTCGGGGCGACAGGAGCGAATCGATTTGGTCGTAAAGGGGAACCCCTTCGGAATCAAGGTCGACAGGCATCACCCTGGCATGAACCCGCCAGGGCATGAAGTTGGAGTGATGTTCGGAAGGAGCCAGGATCACCTCGTCATCAGACTTCAAGACAAGCCCGTGCGCCACGAGGTTAATGGCTTCCGTGGTGTTGCGCGTAAAGATAATCTCATCCGGCGAGGCGTTCAGGAATGAGGCCACCTCATGGCGGGCCCGCTCGAATAAATCGGTCGCTTCCTCCGAGAGGCCATGGACACCCCGGTGGACATTGGCGGTGTGGTTTTCGTAAAACCGGGTGACCGCATCGATGACGCACCGGGGTTTGGGAGCCGTGGACGCACTGTCGAGGTGCGTGATGGTGTGGCCATCAACCTGTCTCTTGAGCAGGGGAAAATCCGCCCGGGTCCAGGCTAGCGGATCGGTTCGAGGTGAATTCATCGGGACTCCTCTCCTGTCATGAACAGGGCTTCATGGTTCCATGCCCCCGAAGTCCGGGCAAGGCGGAATTTTCCGGATGGTTCCGTGGGTATGGCGGCCTCAGGTCGCATGATGATGCAGGCGCCCGGCCCATAAATCGACTGTAGGCCGGCTTGGAGTACCAACTTCGGCTCGGCCTGACCCGTTGAGGCGACGTAGTGGAAAATATAATCACAGGCGCCTGTTTGCTCCATCTGGTAGGACACAAGGGCATCCATTTCGCCCACCGTTCGGTCAAGGTCATCCACCGTGACGGCCCGGCCGGTTTCCGTAAACGTCAAATCCCTCGTTCGCCCTAGGATACGGGCTGCCGTCAGACCCCTTGAGCGGCCGCAGGGACAGGCACCGGTTTCAAGCCGGATCAGATCGCCGATATCAAAACGAAGGAGGCAGACCCATGGATTCCCGAGCGTGGTGACCAGAATCCGGCCGACACGCGGATCGCCGAGGGAGGGGGTCAAGGGCTGGAAGTCCAAATGGCAGTACTCCGTGTTCTGGTGGAAGCGTCCGTGCTCGCATTCGGTGAGGATATGTCCCGTCTCCGTGGATCCATAAGAACTCAGGATCGGGGTGCGGGGGAAGACGGGCTTGATATGCCGATAATGGAGGCGAGAGGGGAACTCATAGGTCAGGGAGACAAACCGGGGTTGATACAGGGCGCGGCCCTGTTCCCGGGCATAGCGGCACAGAATGGCCAGATAGGCGGGGTCGGCCTCAAGCAGGTCCGGTTGGAACTGGTCCAGTTCGTGGATCATCCGGTCCATGTCATGCGGCAGCCAGCGGGTCGGATCCGTCTGCTGGTTGAGAAACAAAAGGCGTCCCAAGGTACGCTCCTCGAGAGATAATTCGCCGATATGGCAAACAGTTCCGGCGCATAGCGGCGTGGTGAGGACCGCCTCGCGTTGACGCCCGGTGATGACGCGGTCGAGACCGGTGTGAAGAGATGCGGCGGCCTGTTCGGAAGCATCCCACCAGGGTTGATACCAGACGATGGACGAACGATCCTCGGTGGTGCCACTGGTGGTGACCCATTCCACTTCGCCCGATACCAGACCGGCTTTTAAGTTTCGATCCCGGGGCACAAACCCCTTTGGCATGTGCGCCCGGATATCACGTTTGGTCAAAACGGGAAGGGCGGCGTATCGTTGTTCCAGGGGGCATTCCGACCCCGGGTCAAACGCTCGCCAGCTCTCGTAGAAAGGGACATTTGCGAGCGCATGATCCAATGCATTCGGGTTCACTAGTGGATGTTCCGGGAATTGTATTGTTTTGGGCATCAGCCGATCCTAAAGCCGCGCATGGAGATGGATCCGAGGACGACCTCTTCCGTGAAAAACGATAGCGCCTCATTCTTCTCCTGGAGCGCCAGCGCGTAGAGCATTGGTAGATAATGTTCGTTTGTGGGGATGGCCAGCGCTGCCGTGGCCCCTAGCCGGGCATAATGAACCAATGCGTCATGGTCGCGTGTCTCGATAAGCGTTTTCAATTTTGCGTCAAATTCCGACGCCCACTCGAAAGGCTTGTTTGTCCATTCCATCAGGCCAAGGTTGTGAACCATGTTGCCGCTTCCAACGATCAGCAGGCCCCGTTCTCGCAAAGGGGCTAGTTCGCGGCCGATCTCGTAATGGCGGTGCGGCGGCAACGCACGATTAAGGCTCAGTTGGAAAACGGGCACGTTCGCCTTTGGATACATGCGGCAGAGGACGGACCATGTGCCGTGATCCAAACCCCAGTTCATATCCGGTTTGACCGTTATAGAATGGATGATTTCGCAGGTTGTCCGTACCCATTCCGGTGATCCGTCGGTCGGATACTGTTTCATAAACAGTTCCGGTGGAAAGCCCCCAAAGTCGTGAATGGTCTTTGGTTTCGGCATGGCCGTCACCCATGTCCCGTCGGTTTCCCAGTGTGCGGAGATGCAGAGTATGGCTTGTGGATGGGGCAGAGCCGCCCCCAATGCCGCCCAGGTGCGGCTGAATTTATTATCCTCGAGTGCATTCATGGGGCTGCCATGGCCGACGAAAAGCACTGGCATTTTTGTCGTGGTTCCCGTGGTCATCGTGCCGAACCCTCCAGCGATACGATTGTCACCCCGCTGCCGCCGGGGGTTTGGCCGGCTTCGCCCAGCCTGAAGTGAGAGATCCCCAGGGCCTTCAAACGCTGGTGAATGGCCTTGCGCAACGCACCGGTGCCGTGCCCGTGAATAAGGCGGACTTCCAGAAACCCCTCCAGCATAGCGTCGCTCAGGAACAGGTCGAGGCGGGGCAGCATGTCCTCCACTCTCAGCCCATGCATGTCGATTTCACTTGCCGCCCCGGGCCGCCGCGCGGAACGGCGGATCAAAACCCGGTTCCTCATTGTATTGCCGGACGCTTGTTTTTTCATGTGATGTTTTTAATAGAACGGAACAAGGAGATATTGCTTTGTTTAATAAGTTGTGACAAGCACAGTTGCCTGCTGCTTGTTATGTGCGGAACGATATGGTCTACTTTCAGCAGTAATGGCGGTATTCTGTAAATAAGTAGGGCGAGGTTAACACAAAGATGGGCGATTTTTTGCATTCTGCGGCTATTGGTTCCACAACGCTTGTTGCGGTCATGGTGATGTACCAGTTCGTCCTGGCGATTGCGGCCTATTTTCACAGGCGTCGGGCGGTCAGGGAAATGGGGCGAGCCATGCCTGGCTTGGAGCAATACCCGCCGATTACCATTTTGGTGCCCGCCCACAATGAAGAGGTGGTGATCGAGCGTACGGTGAGAACCTTGCTGGCGTTGCGGTATCCCGAAACCAAACTGACGTTGCTGGTCATCGATGACGCCTCGACAGACGGCACCGCAGCGATCCTGGACCGCCTGCACAGGGAAAACCCGCGCGTTCAGGTTTACCACCGCCAAAAACCGGACGGCGGGCTTGGCAAAGCGGCCGCCCTTAACGCCGCCACTCTGCGCGTTACGGACGATTATATCGCCGTCTACGACGCGGACAACTGCCCCGAGCCGGATTCGTTATTGCGGTTGATGGCGCGTTTCATCGAAAACCCGTCGTTGGCGGCGGCGGTTGGAAAGTTTCGCTGCGGCAACAAACGCCAGAACTTTCTCACCCGTTGCGTCAACATTGAGGGCCTGTGTTTCCAGGACATTGTACAGGCCGGCCGCCATATGATCTTTGGCATCGCCTTTTTAACCGGTACCAACTACGTGATTAAAAAGAGTGTCCTTTTGGAGGTCGGCGGGTGGGACGAAGAGGCGCTGGCGGAGGATAGCGAACTTTCCACTCGCTTATACATGGGACAATACCGCGTTGACTATGTGCCCTGTTCACAGACCTGGGAGCAGGAGCCGGAGACCATGAGGGTATGGATGAAGCAACGCACCCGCTGGGCGCGTGGCAACAACTATGCCATCATGAAAATCATCCGTACCTTTGCGATGTCGAAAGACAAGTGGCGCACCTTCGAGAATCTACTCATGTTGGCGATGAGTTATCTCTTTCTGATGGCCATTGTCATCTCTCAAACCATCTTGATCCTGTCGTTATGTGGATTCAATCACATCGGCCACGATGCCGGGTGGATCTTCGGATTCTGGAAGTTAGCTGCCTTTATGTACGTTGCGCAAGTCTGGTACACCCTCGCCCTTGAGCGGGAAGCGCAGCCGGTGAACGTGCTGGTTGGCCTGTTGATGTACTTCTTCTATGGTTACCTCTGGATGGCCGCCATTGTCCGCGCCCTCTATCACGACGTGGTCGTAAGGAAGGAGCGCATCTGGGACAAGACGGCGCGTTTCGAGACTGAACTGGAGGTCGGCGACCAGGCGTAGTCACCCCTTTGACACCTCCAGGCGCTGTCTGCCTGATGATTCAATCCGGGAATTGCTGGGCTTCAGGAGGTCGCGCTGGTATAAAGGCGGCATGAGCGACCGGCGTGAGTTGGATCAGGAGTTGGTGGCCCGATCCCGGGAGGGTGACCACGCGGCGTATACGCAACTCATGGATTACTATCAGGCTCCCATTCTGAACTTCGTTTATCGTATGGTGGGCAACCGGGAAGAGGCGGAAGATATCGCCCAGGATGTGTTTGTCAGGGCCTATCGAAAACTTGGCTCGTTTGCCTTTCGCTCGTCACGCGATCGGTTTTCGACATGGCTGTTTCAGTTGGCCCGAAATGCGACAGTAGATGTTTTGAGACGGCGGCAACGGCGTCCCGTTCAGTCGCTTGATGAATTCCCGCTGCTGGCGCCCGTGACCGTTGGTGACCCCGCCCTGGACGCCGGTGACAGGGAACAGGAACGGGCGATTGCCGCCGCCATCGCCGAACTTCCCGAAGACCAGCGCATCGCCCTGGTGCTTTCAGTCTATGAGGGGCAGCCTTATGCCGATATTGCCGTGATTATGAATGCCTCCGTGAAATCGGTGGAGGCGAGAATTTACCGCGCCCGTCAGTTCTTGCGGCAGCGGTTGGCGCTTTTTTTGTCGCAATAATATTTCTGCGAGGGTTTTTGCTTCCGCCAGCGTTTTAAGAAGTAGAGGGAGAGGAATGTTGAGTGTGAAAAGTAATTATTCATACAGTGGCTTGCCTGAGGACGAGAAACTTGATGCGTTGCTGAAAACGTATGGGGGCATTACCCCTGCGCCAGATTTCAATGAGGCGGTTTGGCAGCGATTAAGTATAGATAAATCCCGGAATAAGGCGCAGCCTGTCCTGACATGGGTCAGGGTTAATGTGAAACCCTTCGATGCGGTTGCGGCTTTGGCGGGCGTGGCGGCTGGGTTTATCCTGTCCCTGCAAGTCCTATCCCACGGGGTAGCGCCGGCGGATCCGCGTTTTCAAATACTCAATTCCGCGAGTTTGACGGGGGGCTATATGCAGTTGGCTTCACAGGGGGTGAAATGAACTATAAACGATTAACGTTATTGCTGGCAGGGGTATTGGTGACGTTGGTTGCGCTTCTGCTCATTCGCCCGATGATGGAGTGTACGGTTCCTTCAATTGAATCGATCAACGACAGCCGCTGGCTTAAAAAAACATTGAAGTTAACCCCGGCACAGGCGGCGGAAATCCAGAGCCTTCACCAGGAGTTGGGGAAGACGCTGGCCGGGTGTTGCGGTCGGCATTGCCGGGCACGGGCCTCCCTGATGGAGGCGCTGTTTGCCTCGACGAATGGGTTGGAGCGGTCACAGGCGCTTATTGATGAGATGTGCCGGGCACAGGCTGCGAGCGAGCTGGCGACGCTGACTAATATTTATCGTGTGCGCGAGGTGCTGACCCCAAAACAGAGGGAGCTATACGAGCGCCAGGTGAAATCCATGGATTGTATGAGCGGAACGGCGGGTGGCGGGGCTACCTGTGGATGTATGGGTAAGTGATAAAACAGAAAGAAGTGAGAAAGGAAAAGAAGATGAAAGCATTACTATTAGTGGGAGTGTTGCTGGCGTCGGTGTCCATGGCGTTCGCCGGGTCAACCGATGGGGTTGCGGCAAAGGCGCAAACGGCTTGCCCGATCATGGGCGAAGCCGTTAACTCGAAGGTCTTCGTGGATTATCAGGGGCAGCGCATCTATTTCTGCTGCAACCATTGCCCGGCGATCTTTAATAAAGACCCTGAGAAGTACATCAAAAAGATGAAGGATCAAGGCGTGACGCTGGAGAAAACTCCCGTCGCGGCGGATAAAAAGTAGGAACTCAGGCTTCGGAGAGGAAAAGAATTTGAACAGAAGCACACGAAGACCGCAAAGGTAATGGGTTTTCCGCCGGAGGCGGGGAAGAAAATTCTTCTTCGCGATCTTCGCGAACTTCTGTTCAAATTCTTCGTTTTGGTTTATGAACTTGAAAGCCCATTTTATCGGTTGCTTGCTACTTCTCACGGCTTTACCAACCCTGGCCGGGGATACCAATTCCCTTACGCTCCAGCAGGTGATGGCGGCATCACGGGCCGATAACGCCACGCTTCGTGCCCTCGCGCAGAAAGCCGGAGCCATGGGCGAACGGTCGCGACAGGCGGGCTCCCTGGCCAATCCCATGCTGACCTATCGCGGTATGAATTCCACCAGCGGGGGACAGTGGCCTAACTCGGATGAGAAACGACTCGAAATCGAGCAGGCCTTTCCCTGGCCGGGCAAACGGGGACTGACGCAGGTGATGGCCGAGAAGGAAGCGGATGCCATGCAGTCCGAGGCCCGGGCTATGGAGCTTGATGTGGAAATGCTGGCCGCCGAAACCTTTTATGCGTTATATGCCGTCCAGCAATCGCTGGCGATCACCCGTTCCGAGGAAGCCCTGTTGCGCCGTATCGAAGACCTGGCTACCACCCGCTATGCCACGGGCGCTGTCGGCCAACAGGATGTCTTGAAGGCTCAAACCGAAATCACCCTGCTTCATCAAAAGCAAATTGATCTCGAAGTCCGCGAGTTCATGCTGAAAACCAAACTCAATACCCTCATGAATCGGCCCGTCACCGCGCCGATGGGGCAGGTCGTCGCGCCCCTGCAAAAGGGATCCATTGATGATGCGGAACGGATTGCCGCCCAAGCGCTTGCGCGCCGCCCGGAAATCAAACTGGCGCAGGCGCGGATTGAGCGGGCGCAGGCGGGGCAGGCCTTCATGAAGAAAGAGGGGTTGCCCGATTACAAGGTTGGACTGGAATACCGGAGCATGCCGGCTGATGACCAGGTGATGTTCATGGTGGGAATCGAACTTCCCCTCTGGCGAAGCAAGATCGGTGCCGGTGTGCGCGAAGCGGGGCTCACGCTTCAGTCGGAACAGGCGGCCCGTGAGGCGGCGGAGCGGCAGGTGGCCCGGGAGGTTCAGGATGCCTTGACGCAAGTTCGGGCGGCACAACGGACGCTGACGCTTACCCGCAAGGAACTGATTCCCCAGGCTGAACTGCGGTTCGCCGCCAGCGAGGCGGCCTATCGGGGCGGCGGCAAGGGCGACTTTATGGATCTTTTGGAGAGTCAGCGGTTTCTGCTGAATGCGCGGGTGATGGCGGTGACGGCCGAGGGCGAGTTGGGCATGCAGTGGGTCCGGTTGGCGAGGGCTGCAGGACTGGGAGTTCTGGAAATCAGAGAAGAGGTAAAATGAAAATGCGAGCCATGATAGTTGTCATGTTGTGCATCCTGGGCGCAGGGCTCATGACATTGCCGATGGGCTGCCGTGATCAGAACCATTCGCGCGGTACCGCCAAGGTCGCGCAGTATCATTGCCCCATGCATCCCACGGTGGTTGACAACAAGCCCAGTGACTGCCCGATTTGCGGGATGAAACTGGTGCTGATCGACGAACCAGCGGCAAAGTCGGGTGCGGGGTCGGTTACCGGACAGGTCGCGGGGTTGGCGGCCGTCACCATTTCCCTGGAGGCGCGTGAGCGCATGGGGCTCACGTTGGGTACGGTTGAACCGCGCGTCTTTACGCGATCCCTTCGAACCTCGGCGCGGATCGTGCCTGATGAGACCCGTCAGTACCGGGTGACGACGAAGGTGGAGGGATGGGTGGAGTCGCTGTCCGTGGGAGCCACCGGTCAGGCGGTGAAGAAAGGCGAGCCGCTTCTCTCTCTTTACAGCCCGGAACTGGTGTCGGCCCAGCAGGAGTATTTGATTGCCATCCACTCCAAAATGCTGGCGGGTGAGGGGGGCGATGCGTTATTGGCGGCGGCCCGGCGTCGGCTTCAGTTGCGGGATATCACCGATGAGCAAATCGCCCAGTTGGAAAAACGGGGTGAACCCCTGAAGGCTCTGACCCTTTTTGCCCCGGCCTCGGGGCGGATCACGGAAAAGAGCGTCCTGGCGGGCCAGAAAATCATGCCGGGCGAGTCCTTGATGGTGGTGAGCGACTTCTCCGTGGTGTGGGGAGATGCCGATATCTATGAATCGGATCTGCCGTTCGTGCATGAGGGCCTGCCAATGGAGATATCCTTGCCATTCTGGCCCGGGAAGAATTTCCAGGGTGTGATCAGCTATGTGGCGCCCAGTCTCGATCCTGTGAGCCGGACGGTAAAAGCGCGGTTGGTCATTCCGAATCCGGAGTTGCTTCTCAAGCCTGAAATGTATGCCGAGGCCCGGCTATCCTATTCTTTGGGAGAGCGGCTTGCCGTGCCAGAGGCGGCGGTGATGCGTACGGGTGAACGGGGTTATGCCTTCCGGGATGGCGGCGATGGCCAATTGGTTCCGGTTGAGGTGGAACTGGGCGCGCACATGGATGGCTTTTACGAAGTGCTGTCAGGGTTGAAAGCCGGTGAGCGGGTGGTCACGTCCGCGAATTTTCTGGTGGATTCAGAATCTTCAATGCGGGCCGCGCTGGAGGCGGTTTCGGGGAAATAATCCATGATCAAGCGCATTATTGAATTTAGCGCGCGCAACCGGGTGCTGGTCATTATGCTGGTGGTGGCCGCCATGGCCTACGCCATGCATGCGCTCCGGAATATCAACCTGGACGCGATTCCCGACCTGAGCGATACCCAGGTGATTGTCCAGTCCCGCTGGGATCGCAGTCCCGATATCATTGAAGACCAGATTACCTATCCGGTCATCACAGCTTTGCTGGGCGCGCCGAAGGTCAAGGCGATCCGCGGCTTCAGCGATTTTGGGTTCTCCTACGTGTATGTCATCTTTCAGGACGGAACCGATATCTACTGGGCGCGCAGTCGTGTGGTGGAATATTTGTCCAAACTTCAAGGCGCCCTGCCCGCCGGGGTGACTCCCCAGCTCGGACCGGATGCGACGGGGGTAGGGTGGGTCTATCAGTATGCCCTGGTTGACAAGAGCGGCACACACAATCTGGCCGACCTGCGCAGTTTTCAGGATTGGACGCTGCGCTATGCCCTGCAAAGTGTGCCGGGTGTGGCCGAGGTGGCGGGAATTGGCGGCTTCCAAAAGCAGTATCAGGTCACGGTGGATCCGGCCCGGTTGCAGAGTTATGGCGTTTCAATGATGGATGTCGCCGGCGCGGTGAAACGCAGTAACAACGAAGTCGGCGGCCGGTTATTGGAGTGGAGCGGCCGGGAATACATGGTGCGCGGGCGGGGCTATGTGACGTCCACGGAGGATATCGGCAAGGCCGTGGTCAGGGCGGGAAACACCGGCACGCCGGTGTTGCTGCGCGATGTCGCGACCGTTGCCCTGGGATCCCAGATCCGGCGCGGGGTTTCCGATTTGGACGGCAATGGCGATACGGTGGGCGGCATTGTGGTCATGCGGCACGGTGAAAATGCCTTGAACGTCATTGAGCGGGTGAAGGCGAAACTCGACGAACTCAAGCCGTCGCTGCCCAAGGGCGTGGAGGTGGTGACGACCTATGACCGATCCGGCCTGATTAAGCGGGCGATTGCCAGTCTCAAGGATGACCTGGTGATGGAAATGATCATCGTCAGTCTGGTCATTTTGTTTTTCCTGTGGCATCTTCCCTCTGCCATGGTGCCGATCCTGACCATTCCGGTCTCGGTGCTGTTATGTTTCATCCCACTGTATTTGATGGGGATCAGCTCCAACATCATGAGTCTCTCCGGGCTTGCCATATCAATCGGTGTGCTGGTGGATGGCGCGATTGTTGAAGTCGAAAATGCGTACCGGAAACTTGAACTCTGGAAACGGTCGGGTGGCAAGGGGGACTGTCATGCGATCCGGCTGGAGGCGCTCATTGAGGTCGCGCCCTCGGTCTTTTTCTCGTTGCTGGTGGTGGCGGTCTCCTTTCTGCCGGTGTTTACGCTGGTGGATCAGGAGGGGCGGCTCTTTACGCCGCTGGCCTACACCAAGACGCTGGCCATCGCCATGGCGGCGCTGCTGGCGGTGACGCTCGATCCGGCCGTGCGCATGTTGTTCACCCGCATGGATGACTATAAATTCCGCTGGAAACCGTTGTCGGGAGTATTAAACGCCCTGTTGGTAGGGCGCTATGTCCGCGAAGAGAAGCATCCGGTCAGCCGGTTGCTGTTTGCGCTTTATGAGCGGCCCTGTCGCTGGGTTCTGCGTCATCCCAGGACGGTGATTACGCTCGCCGTCGCGATTGTGGCGAGCACGGTGCCGGTGTATCTGAAATTGGGCAGCGAGTTCATGCCGCCCCTGGATGAAGGCACGATTCTCTATATGCCCACCACGATGCCCGGTATCTCGGTGACCGAGGCCCAGCGGTTGATGGAGACGCAGGACCGGATACTGCACACCTTCCCTGAGGTTGTCTCGGTCTTTGGCAAAGCCGGCCGCTCGGATACGTCCACCGATCCCGCCCCGTTCTCGATGATGGAGACCACGGTGGCGCTGAAACCGATGGCCGAATGGCGTGCGAAACCTTGCTGGTATTCAAATTTTGCCCCTCCGTGGCTGCGCTCTGTGCTGGGCCATATCTGGCCGGAACATATCTCGCGGGAGGAACTGATCGCCGAGTTGGATCGCGCCCTCAAGATCCCCGGCTCGGTCAACGCCTGGACCATGCCGATCAAGGGTCGGATCGATATGCTTACCACCGGGGTGCGCACCCCCGTCGGAATCAAGGTGTTTGGCAAAGACCTCGCCGAGATTCAGCACGTGGGGGAGTCGATTGAAGGGGTTCTGCAAAAGGTGCCCGGAACACGCAGCGTGTTTGCCGAGCGCGCCTCCGGCGGGTTCTTTGTGGATATTGTGCCCAGGCGTGAGGCCTTGGCCCGCTATGGGCTGACCGTGGATGACCTGCAGGCGGTGGTCATGTCCGCCATTGGCGGCGAAACCGTTTCGACCACGATTGAAGGCCGCGAGCGTTACAGCATCAACGTGCGCTACCCGCGTGATCTGCGCAGTCACCTGGATGAACTGCAGCGGGTTCTGGTGACGGCCCGTATGGGCGACGTGCAGGTCCCGTTGTCCGAGGTGGCCGATCTCGCGCTGGTCAACGGGCCCGCCATGATCCGCGACGAAAACGGAATGCTGGCGGGTTACGTCTATGTGGATATCGCCGGGCGTGACCTGGGCGGCTATGTGGAGGAGGCCAAGCGGGTGGTGGGCGAAAAGGTGTCGCTCCCGACGGGTTATTCACTGGTCTGGAGCGGGCAATACGAGAACATGATGCGGGTACGGGAACGAATGAAGGTGGTGGTGCCGCTGACCATCGGGTTGATCTTCCTGCTGCTCTATATGAACACCAAGTCCGCGTTCAAGACGCTGGTGGTGATGCTGGCGGTGCCGTTTTCGCTGGTGGGCGCCGTGTGGCTGCTCTATCTGCTTGGCTACAACATGTCCGTGGCCGTCTGGGTGGGCATGATTGCCTTGATGGGGCTGGATGCCGAGACCGGGGTGTTTATGCTGCTGTTTCTTGATTTGTCGTATGCCGAGGCCAAACGGGAAGGACGTCTGCGAACCCTGGCCGACTTGCATGAGGCCATCGTGCATGGCGCGGTCAAGCGTATCCGGCCCAAACTAATGACCGTGGCTGCCGCCTCCATGGGTTTGATGCCGATCATGTGGTCCATCGGAACAGGGTCAGACCTGATGAAGCGGGTGGCCGCCCCCATGGTCGGTGGGCTGTTTACCTCGTTCCTGATGGAGTTGCTTGTCTACCCCGCCATCTATCTCCTATGGAAACGCCGCGCCACTACATAGGGCACATGTCACGTCCGTAGGGGTTCTATTTGGTACTCAAGAGAAGAGTTTGAACAGAAGCACACAAAGATCACGAAGAATAAGAATTATTATTACCGCCGGAGGCGGAAATAACAATTCCTTTGCGAGCTTCGTGGCCTTCTGTTCAAAATTATTGCCGGATTATAGGGGGCAAATACAAGTCCGACGGGAGTGACATGCTCCCCACAGTCGCCCGGTAAGCCAAACTGGCTTGACGGGGGGAGCCCCATACATAAAACTCATCCGCTATGTCTTTGGGCGAATCATGCGATGTGGCTGTGATTGGGGGCGGGATCGGCGGATTGACTGCCGCCGCCCTTCTTTCCAAAGCCGGCCTCAAGGTCTCGGTGTTTGAAGCCCAGGGTCAGCCCGGCGGCTATCTTTGCGGCTTCGACCGCAACGGCTTTGCCTTCGACACGGCGATCCAGTGGCTCAATCAGTGCCATTCCGGCGGGTTCGTCCACCGTCTGTTCAACACCCTCGGCGATGATTATCCCCGCTGTAAACCGCTCACGCGCATCAGCCGAACGCGGGGCGCCGCGTTCGATTACCTGCTCACCACCAATCCCCTGGCCTTGCGGGATCGCCTGATTCAGGATTTCCCGGGCGACGAGAAAGGCATCCGCGCATTTTTCCGTGATGCGCAGGCGCTCGGCCTGCGGTGGGAACGCCTGAATGACTGTATCCGCACCAGCGAGACCATGGCCATTGCCGAGAAGTTCAGTCACGGG